>Ga0310786_10001597_pt1 | contig 36429 bp, 59 predicted proteins | sample AusTroGonzalo_MG_FD_203881 | JGI IMG/M metagenome (GOLD analysis project Ga0310786, IMG submission 203881) | Bovine rumen microbial communities from tropical cattle in Woodstock, Queensland, Australia - Gonzalo_03 (v2) (version 2) | ecosystem: Host-associated > Mammals > Digestive system >... | reverse complement strand
TACGATGATAACACATTAGCTGATTTTACAACGATGATGGCTGACGTACAGTTTGTCTACGAACTCGCCACACCTACCACCATCCAGCTCTCCCCTCAGCAGCTCCAGCTCTTACAGGGGCAGAACACCCTCTACGCATCCACAGGGGATATATCCGTTAGCGTTAATGGCGTGAGTGGCAGTATTGGGGCAGTGCAGGAGCAGGTGAATGAGCTGGAAAGCAATAAGCAGAACAAGACCGATAACGCTCTGACGACTACGGCAAAAACGGTGGTTGGCGGTATTAACGAACTAAAGAGTAGCGTGGATGGTTTAACAGCGAACCAGTTCACTACATACGAAGATATTACATCATATACAACTGATAAATATCAGTTCACTAATGACGGATATGTATTGTTGGCTACTAATACCACTTCTTCTATTGAAGTACGCATATACGGGCGGTATGGGAACGATTATTTTAATGCATCGTCAATAAATGGCATCAATGTACCTGTGTATGTAAGAAAGGGAATGAAATTATTGGTTAATTCTACATCCGGCACCAGTGCTGTAGTACGTTTCTATCCATTGGAAGTATAGACTAATCAATTAAAGGGCAGTTTAAAGGTGATGTTCCCGTCATAAATGTCGGGAATATAATAAGTAAGGTGGTGTTTAGTATGGTAGATGTGGAAATGTTAATTGATGAGATTAAAAACATCAATGTGCGCATATCACGGGAGACAGAAACAGATAGCGGAGAAATGAACGCTGATATGATGCGTGATATTATTATCAGAAAAATCAGAAGATTTTTTGATGGGGCAAATCAGTAAAATAATAATCTAGTTAATTAAAGGCAGTTTAAAGGTGATGTTCCCGTCATAAATGTCGGGGACATAACGAACATGCACAACTGAATAGCCGTGGTCGGTGCCGGCTTGTGGGGCATTTGACCACGGCATTTATTGACACCTGTACGCGATTGGCGTACAATTAAGGCAATCAAGACAAGGATAGTATAGGACTTGCAAACCTATACGAACGGTGGAAACCTACGCCACTTTCCTTGTCTTTTTGTATTGTAGGGAAAACCAAGTAGGAGGTAATTGAATATGAGTAGTTTATTGATTGACGAGTACCCTTTGGTACTTCAACCGTCACTTGCTATGGAAATCGGGCTGAATGAAGCTATCGTACTCCAACAGATACATTATTGGATAGAGATAGAAAAGAAGTCCAGCAAGAAAGAAGTGATTGAGAAACATTACAGGAACGGTCGATGGTGGATATATAACACTTACGATCAGTGGCAAGCACAGTTCCCGTTTTGGTGTGTAAGGACGATAAAGAGCATCTTCAAAAGGCTAGAAGGTATGGACTTGCTGATATGTGGGAATTTCAACAAGTTCGGGTATGACCGTACACGATGGTATACTATCAACTACTATGTGCTTGAAAGCCTTAAAGAACAACATAGTGCAAAAGTTGCACAATGGAATGAGCAAATGCTACACGATGGAGAGTGCGAGAATTGCCCGACCAATACCATAGACTACCCCACAGATTTCAACAAAGATTTCTTAAAAGGTGATAAGGGTTTTCTTCGCCAAGCAAAGAAAACTACACGTATACTCGAAAAGAATATTAGGTCTGTTTGTTTGGATGAAGATATAGACAGTGACCTGTGTACGGAAGTGATACTGTACTATATGAGGATGTACTACGACTATTTAGGACGTAGGCATCCTTTTTTGAATAAAGACAATCTCACGGCTATATGCAGAAAGATAACCTACGGTACAGACGTAGTAGAAGATTTAGATGCAGAGTCATGGGAATGTCTGATTGACCAACACTTCAATACTGATTATGGCGTTGAACAGGATTGGAACATAAACTTCTTCCTGTGTGATGAAGTTATCAACAATCGGTTCTATGAGGTGTTGTATTGATTTTTTCAAAAATTGCAACACTTTTCAGTTGAAGTAGAAAAAACCGCATAGTACAATACAATCAAGAGAGTAGGCGATTTGCCTACTCTTTTTGTTTTGGAGGGATAGCTATGTGGACGGATTTCATCATCCGTTGTTCGGATAATATCGCAATTAAATTAGTGATTATCGGGGTAGTAGCTGATACCATCTTTGGCGTACTGCGCGCCTTAAAAGAGCGCCAGTTGAATACGTCAATCGGTATTAACGGTGCTATCCGCAAGACGGGTATGATTTTATCCCTTCTGATATTTCAGTTGGTAGACGTACTGGTTAAGATTAACCTTATCGGATTTATACCCGAAGAGATAAGATCGTATATCGGTGGTTCCATCGGGACTACGGAATTTTTCGCACTTTTGTATTTAGGATATGAAGCGGTTTCCACGTTAAAGAATATGGCTCTTTGCGGATTACCCGTGAAGAGAGTATGGAATGCCGTACAGAAATTCCTTAACAAGTACACGGATGAAATGCCAAAGGAGAAAAGCCATGACATTAGCACAGATGATAGCAAGTCTGAACACGAAAACAGCGACAGTGAAGGTGATTGACGCATCCACTTCCGCAGAACTGATCGTGTTTAAAGCAAGTGGTATTGCAAGCGTAGAAGATACCATTTCAGGAAGAACCGTTTCCTATTGGACGGTAGAGAGTGCAACGAATATTACGGTGGCATTAGCGGCGGGAGCATAAAATGTTTGAACCTATCAAGCCGAGAGGTCGATGGACGATCTATACCGATGAAACGGTGATAGACGAAAACAATATCTGTGATATTTTACAGAAAGCAATGGTCGTCCATAGCAAGAACTTCTCTGAAATTGAATATCTGCTGAATTTCGAATACGGTATTCAGCCCCGGAAACAAGAGAAGGTAACACGCAAAGAGATTGATTGTGTGAACGTAGATAACGTGGCACATGAAATCTCTATGTTTTGGCGTGCCTACTTTTGGGGACAGCCGATTACGTTAGTCCAGCGTGGCATGAAGGACGATGGCGGCAGTACGGAAGGTGAAGCAATAGCATTACTGAATGAATGCTATGAGGCTGAAAACGTCAAGAATAAGACACAGAAAATCGCAAGGTATGTAGAGCCTTGTGGTGTTGGTTTCGTCTATATTGACGTTAAAACAGACCGTGTAGACGGCGACAGCTACTTCTCTTATGACGTTCTTGATCCCCGGTTCACGTTCATCATTTATTCGGGTTACTACGTAGACCGTAGACCGATGGTTGGCGTAACGTATCGGATTGATGAAGATGGTATGCACCATTATACCGCGATCACGAAAGATCGTAGGTTTGAGATTGACGACCTGACTACGATTGTCAATGGTGATAAAAAGACCATACAGGGCGTAAGAAGCGGCGATTTGAACCCGTTTGGCATTATTAATATCGTAGAGTATTACCGTTCCCACGACAAGACAGGCGTATTCGAACACGAAATAGAAGATATGCTGGATTTGAACCTTAATGAAAGCAATCTATCTAACAGTGTTGCCGAAAAGGTGAATGCAATCTGGCTGGCTACTGACTTGGATTTGACGGAACAGGTGCAGAATGCAGACGGTACAATCTCCGAGAAGTATATCACCCCGCAGAACAACGAGTGGATATTCGGGTTCACATCGAAGGACGGTAAGACACCGAAGATCGAACCGTTGTCCGTTCCCATTGATTCACAGGGCGTGATGAACTATATCGTATCAAAGCGCGGTATGATTTTGCAGAAATGCAACGTGCCGCAGAGAAACGATAATTCGGGCGGTTCTACAGGTATAGCAATGGACACCGCTAGTGGATGGTCGGCGGCAGAAATGGTTGCTTCGATGCAACAGCAGATTGTTGAAGGATGCAAAATGAACGAACTGAAAGTTGTTCTTGCTGTCCTGAAAAAATCTGAATGCCCGGAAAATTCACCGCTACGTCAGATTACCTATAGAGATATCGTTCCGAATATGAAACGCATGAAGAACTACGAACTGACTTCGAAACTGAATGCGTTTGCAACAGGCGTAAGCCACGGTATCGACCCCGCGCACATGGTACGCGAGATCAACTTCTTTAGCGACCCGCAACAGGTGATTGAAGATAGCCGCCCGTACATGGAACGGTACTTGGATAGCATCTATGCACCGAAGGGAACCGTAGAAGAAGGAACGGAGAACCCGAACGATACCGAAGGACGGAACGCAACAGACGAGAGTGACGAGGTAACACAAAGTCCGTATGTCCAGTAAGTTGAATATAGACGAACTGAATATCATAACCTATACGGATGCCGAGGTGGAGCAGTGGTTGGATGATTACTTCCGACCGCTGGAACTACCCGAAGATCAGATAGAAGATAGGAAGAATGCCGCAAGAGATTTCCGCGACATTCTTCTTTTTATCTTGTTAGCCGTAAAGACGATGGAAACGACTATGGAAATAGATTGGAGCCGTCTGACAGTAGAGTTGCAGAACGGTTTCGAAACCGTAGTAAGGAAGTATGCCCGATATGATGAATATATGCGGGATTTCGTCAGAAAAGCGGCTGACGACTTTATGGACGTAACACGGGAACGTGTCGAGGAAGAAGGGCTTTATACGAGATGGACTTCCGATGAAAGAGCGTTACCCGATGCGGCGAACTACGCCGATATGACGTTAGGCTATGAAGAATGGCAAGAGGCTATAGAAGCTGGCAAGACAAAGAAAATGTGGGTGTCTCAAAGGGATGGAAAAGTGAGACATACACATAGGCTTGCTGACGGGCAGACAATTCCTATCAAGGCAATGTTTAGGGTAGGCGGTACGTTACTTGCCTATCCGTGTGACCCAGAAGGTGAACCGAGAGAAGTTATCAACTGTCGATGTCACCAAGAATTTTTGTAAGAAGGAGCCGAAAGGCTCTTTTTTAATATACGTCAGTAAAGACGGAAAAATCCGTTGGAGAAGAACGTTAAGGAGCAACGTTAGAGAAAAACGGTAAAAAGAGCAAAGGAGAAAAAAGAAATGAAGAAAGAAACGAAAATGCCGTTGTTATTGCAGTTTTTTGCAGAGGGTGATGAAACACCTACAGAAGAGGTGAAAACCGAACAAAAGGAAGAACCGAAACAGGAAGAAACTACCAAAGAGGAGCAGAAGGACACACAGGATTTGCTAGTAGAAGTCGCAAGGTTAAAGCGAATGCTTGATCGTGCTTCCAGCGAGGCGGCTGACTATAAGAAGAAGTTCCGTGCTACGCAGAGCGAAAAGGAAATCCTTGACGCAGAGAAAGCGGAGGCACAGGCAAAACGTGATGAAGAGTTTGCGGATATGAAACGCAGACTTGCCATTAGCGATATGACGGAGAAATACGTTTCCCTTGGTTATCCTGTAGAACTCGCAAAACAGGCGGCGGCGGCTGACGTGGATCAGGATGCAGAAACCCGTTTCAAAATTCAGGCACAGGTTGATGCAGAAAAGAAAAAGGCTTGGGAGAAAGAGTTTATCGCAAGCCGACCGCAGATTGCGGCGGGTACAGGTAGTCAACAGGAGGAAGATCCTTTCTTGAAAGGGTTCAATTCTGTAAAACATTAAATTTCCATAAGGAGGATAACAAGTATGGGAACAATCAATTTGGCATCAAAGTATGCTACCCAAGTAGACGAGAGATTTAAGCTGGGTGCGCTTACTGCTGGCATGATCAACAACAATTTCAACTGGCTCGGTGTTAAGACCGTTAAGGTTTTCAGCCGCGATCTTGCAACACTGAACGACTACACCGTAGGTGGTTCTAACCGTTACGGTTCCCCGGATGATTTGGGTAACGCAGTACAGGAAATGACCGTTACACAGGATAAGTCCTTTACCTATGTAATTGACGCATCCACCGAACAGGACACCAACGGAACAATGGAGGCTGGTGCTTCTCTGGCAGAAAACATCGACCAGCTTTTGATCCCGGCTATCGACAAGTATCGTTTGGCTGTAGCAGTTGCAAAGGCTCCGACCGCTGGTTCTGTAAGCGGCGTAAACCACACCGTTGTAAAGGCAGTGACCTCTTCCAACGCATACGAGGAGTTCTTGGCAGTACAGGAAATCCTTGACAATGATAAGGCACCTGTAGGCGGTCGTATCTGCTACTGCACACCGAAGTACCACAACCTTATCAAACTTGATCCGAACTTCACCAAGAAGGGCGACCTTGCAACCGAAATCGCTATCAACGGTCTGGTTGGTATGATCGACAACGTACCCGTTGTAAAGGTTCCGACTTCCTACTTTGTAGGCGGCGTTGATTTCATTATCACTAACCCGCTGGTTATGCCGTCTCCGATTAAGTTGGAAGATTTCAAGATTCACTACGATGCACCGGGTATCAGCGGCGCACTGATCGAGGCAAGAGTACGTTTCGATGCTTTCGTACTGGACAAGAAAGCAGATGCAATCGGCGTACATCGTCACGCATCTATCGCACTGGATAAGTCCACCCTGACCGTTGCTGACGGCGCTACTGGTTCTATTACCGCTACCTGTCTGCCGGATGCTGGCGCAACCGTAACTTGGGCTACCAGCGATGCTGACGTTGCAACCGTTTCCAGCGGTACTGTAACAGGTGTTGATCCGGGTACTTGCGTAATCACCGCTACTAACGGTGATGCAAGCGCAACTTGCGTTGTAACCGTAACCGCATAAGGAGAATACTATGGTAACGATCGTCAAACGTGGCAACGAACTGTACGCACTGACGGACGACATTATGGTATCTGCATTCCTCGCGAACGGGTGGGAAAGATACACTCCCACCCCTAGCGGGGTTAAAGAGCCTGTGGTCGAAACGAAAGTTGAAGAACCGAAGGAGCAGAGCGAGGTCACGGACGATCTCGATAGTAAAAGTCTGAAAGAGTTGCGTGCAATCGCAAAAGAAAAAGGCATTAACAGTTTTCACAAGAACGCTGAAACATTGCGTGAGGAAATAAGGAACGCATGAAGGAAGAAATCATTGCCGAACTGACAACCGAATTAACGATAGCCGACCCGCATTTATTCAATGCTGAACTGCTAAAGCTGAAAGTCGATGGGGCTTATAGGGAAGTACGGATGGCAAGACGTTATCCCGTTTCCTATGGTGAGGCGCAAATCGAAGCGGATATGCAGAAATACTACTCTACGGTACTTGCACTTGCAAGATACGACTATAACCAAATCGGCGCGGAAGGGCAAAAGTCCTATCACGAGGATGGTGTTACGATACACTACCTTGACCGTAATGAACTCCTGTATGGTGTATTGCCGATAGCACAGAAAGCGTGACCGTATGAGGACAGCAAGAAGGGTAAAAGAGCGAATGTTCTATTCGAATTTCGAAGAGAATGTTCCTGTTTACGTCAGAAATGAACAAGGCGAGATTGTCTATCAGACAATGCCTGACGGCACATCCGTGCCGAAGAAAACAGGCTTGTTTGAGAACCGCTATAGTGAACCCGTGGAGTTCTTTAACACGATCACAGGGGAATTGCGGGAGGACGAATGGAAAGCCTTTGGACACCAAAACGTAGGCGCGGCGGTAATGACCTATAACAATGGGGAGTTTCCGTTTGTGTCGGGTACGCTTATTTGGAAAGATAGCGAGATTGGGCGAAAGTCTGACGGGACGGTAGACGAGGCAACGGCTGATTATCGTGTAATGGGTGTTGATAAGACAGGGCAATACTTCACAAGGGTTGTAATGGAAGAGGTTCAGAAAACATCCGAATGAGCAAGCGATTATATTTGTCCCTAAATAGATCAGGAGATATCCAAAAGGTTATACGGCAGTTAGAAACCGAGAAATATAGCCTTAACAAGAAAGCGGAACGGTTAATTTATCTTTTGGCTGATAAGGGTATTCAGACGGCGAAAGCGAATGCTGGTCAATATGGGGCATATATCCTGTTCACGAAAGAAGTACACGGAACGGATAACGGTGCGGAAGGTCTGCTTATAGCAACCGATGGAATAAAGCTGATAAAAGAGTGGTATACGGATAAGAACTTGACACAGAAAAGGTCGTATGAAGTTTCACCGTTGCTCTTGGCTGAATTTGGTTCGGGCTGGCTTGCGACATTGCAGAATTTCAACGTACCGGGTGTAGGGCAAGGAACGATGCCTAACAGCTACGGACACGCATTTGATCCCGATGGTTGGTATTGGTATGACGTTGCGGGTGTTAAACACCATAGCAAGGGCGAGAAACCGACCTATCCGATGCATACGGCAATGGTAGCAATGATGATGGAAATAGAGAGTACGGCAAGAGAGGTATTCAAAGGATGAATGAAGATTGGTTTTCCAATATCGAAGAATCAGTTCTAACCCAACTGGACTATATGTTGGCGCAAAGAACGGATGCTCCTTTTCCGAACCTTGTCTGTACGTCTGCTAACCAAAATCAGGTAACGGCATTTCCTACACTGTATATCCACGAATTAACGCCTGTAGAGGCGGGCAACGACCTTAACAATCAATCCATAAACGCAGTGATAGAAACAATCGAGATACAGATATGGACGAATGAGACGGAAGAAGAATGCAGACGGCTTATGAGCGCGGCGATCATTGAAATGAAACGTATGCGGTTCAACTGTACGGCTTTCCCGTCTATTCAGACAGACAACAAGATAGCATTTGGTGTAGCGCGTTTCCGTAGAATGATCGGGAACGCTGACACCTTGTAAAACCTTAAAGGAGGTACAAACAAATGGCATTAAGTGGTGTAAGTACACTTGGCGTAACCTTTGGTAAATTCTAATAACGTGATAAATGCGTAGTTATTAGTATGCCGTCCATACTGAAACCATCATGTAGGTATGGATGATTAGTGGAGAATTAAGCTGGAAAACGGTTTGCAACCGCAATCAGAATGTGAAGGCTATGTTAAAAGCATAGTCAACGGCAACGCATAGGAAGTGAACCTTATGTTGAGATACATAAGAATATAATCTTCCCACGAGGCTCCGCTATCGGATGGTACACTTCGCAGAGAAGTGTGATAAAAAGATATGCTGGTCTATATCGTAATGGTATAGAAGGTAGGATAAAAAGCCTACCGATAACACAACGTATGGCACAGAATCAACTGCGGGAACGAAACCAGCAACCTTCACCGAGTTAAGCCGTATCAATTCTATCGGTGGTATTTCTTTGGAGAATCAGACCATCGACAGTTCGGCTTTAACTGACTTTGTAACGCAGACCATTGCTGGACGCGCCGATACCCCGGGTAATGTTTCCGTCACGGTCAACATGACCCCGGACACAAAGTCCGAGTGGGCTACTCTGATTTCTACATACAAGGCGCTGACAAATAGTTGCCAGATGTGGTTTCAGGTAATTATTCCGGGCTTTACTGAATCGTTCTTCTTCATTGCACAGCCGCCACAGGATATCCCGATGCCGGAAATGAATCAGAACGAACTGCTGACCGTAGAGTTCTCTCTTACGATCGTAGATTATAAGGGAATGGACACGAAAGTGGCTTTCTCGTAAACCCGGTTGCGGTGACGGGGATTTCCCTGAACAAATCCACTACTAGCATCGTAAAGGAGGCAACGGAAACCTTAACGGCAACCGTTACTCCTTCCAATACCACGTATGATGACGTGACTTGGACTAGCAGTGATACCAGCGTTGCAACGGTAAGCGCACTTGGCGTAGTAACTGGTGTAGCGGCTGGAACGGCAGTAATTACGGCAACCACAGAGCGTGGCGGCTTTACTGCTTCTTGTACGGTAACAGTAACAGCATCTTAACAAGTTGAATTGTGGATATCCCCCTTCGGGGGGATTCCCTTTTCATAATCAATCGGAAGGGAATTAAAATATGAGAAGATTGGCGATCAACGGAAAAGAATATACGGTAGAGTTTTCTATCGAGGCATCGTTGTATAACGAATGTACAGAAGCAACAATGAATATGATCCTTGCTTTTGGCGAGGCACAGGGCGAAGCACAGAGCGTAACTGACGTTGCTGACGAAAAGGCGGCAGATACCTTTAAGTCTGCTATTCGCAAAACGATTGAATCTGCATCGAATATCCCGCATACGGCGGTTACACTGTTCTATGCTGGATTGTTGGAACACCACGGACGTAGAGGTGATAACAGTGTACGTTCGATGGATGATGCAACCGATTTGGTAAGAGAATACATCCGTGAAAGTAATGGAAACTTTTACGATATCATGAACATGATGCTTGAATGTATGGGTGAAGATCATTTTTTCGACCTGACGGGACTTGCGAAGTTCCTGACACCGAAAGTGGATGGGGCGAGCAAGAAGAAGGAAAGCGAGAAAGCAAGCGCTGGCGAGAACTGATTGAACAGGACGTTTACCCGCATTACATAGCGTTAGGCTTGTCACTTGATGAAATAAAGCATTCAACGCTACTGAAACTAAAGTTCTACGATGAAGGATATAAGATCAAGCGAAAAATGATTGATGAAATATCCTACTTTGAAGGACTATACACGTATGAAGCGGTAGCGATTGCGGTATCAAATGCTTTCCGGGCAAAAGGTCAAAAGCCTAGCGAGTATCGAAAGAAACCTATCCTTTACGAGAATAGCGAAGCATCATTACAGAAACAAAGGGAGGCGTTTGTGGCGGCTCTTGAAACAATGAAAACGAATTTTGAACTATCAAAACAGACGGCTGGCTAACACCAGCCGTTTTTTTTGTATGAGGTGAAACTATGGATCTCGATTCCTTAAATTTGCGTATAACGGCATCAACAGACCAAGCAACGAAATCCATTGATAAACTGATTGTTACGCTTGGTAAATTGAACGGTGCGTTCAATATCGGCGGTATTGATACGTTTGTCAGTTCTATGGACGCTATTTCTACGTCTCTGAATGCCATTAACTCTAAACCGTTACAATCACTCGCAGATGCGGCGGCTAGGCTTTCAAGGGTAGGTAAAGGCTCTTTTGACGGCGTTATTAGCGGTATGAAGAGCCTTAAAACTGCAATGCCGCATGTTTCTACCATTTCGAACATGAACGCCCTTCGTGACGCAGTAAGCAAGCTTGGTGGCAAGCAAGGTGCGGCGGCTGGTAATGCGTTGAGAGATATCGCTAACGGCATTCAGGCGTTGAATATCCCTATCCCGAATATCAGTGTTGAACTCGGAGAACTTGCGGCTGGTTTGAGGGCGTTGGGTTCGGGTAATATCGTAAAGGCATCCACTTCTTTAACGGGCGTTGCAAACGGTCTTAATGCTTTGAAGTCCGTTGGTACTATTCCGCAGATTGCGGGACTTGCTGACCTTGGGAAAGCTATTTCTGTATTCGGTCGTAAGTCGGCATCCGAAGCTATTGTGGTTATACCGCAGTTGGCGGCGGCATTCCGTAAGATGATCGAGACGCTTTCCAAAGCACCCAGCGTTAAGCAGAGTATTATTGATATGGCTAACGCAATGGCGAACCTTACAAAGAATGCGAAGTCCGTAGCGCCCGCTACACGGTCTGCCATTAGCGGTCTTAATCTGTTCAGCGTACAGGCGAAGAAAACGCAGAAAACCACATTCAGTTTGGCAAGTGCTATCGGTAAACTGTATGCGTCCTATTGGATGTTAATGCGTGTGTTCCGTATTGCCGGGAGCAACATTAAACTTGCATCCGACTTGACCGAGACACAGAACATAGTAGATCACGTTTTCGGTCAAATGAAAGACGATATGGAAGATTTTGCAAAGACTTCCGTAGAAACCGTTGGTATGTCAGAATTGACCGCTAAACAGATTGGTTCGAAGTTTCAGGCAATGGCATCTAACATGGATATCAGCGACAAGATGCTGAAAGGCACGAATGAATTTGTACAGACCGTAGCGAAAGACTACGGGCGTGCTACGGAAAGCATTTCCGATATGTCTATCAATCTGACACAGTTAGCGGGTGATATGGCATCGTTCTATAACTTGCCGTATGAAGATGTAGCGGAAGATTTAGAGAGTATCTTCACAGGGCAGATTAAACCGATGCGGCGCTTCGGCGTAGATCTTTCTGTCGCCAGCCTCAAAGCCTTCGCCCTTAGTAACGGTCTGAACGCTGATATCAAGAGCATGACATTAGCTGAAAAAGCTATGTTGCGTTATCAGTATGTAATGGCGCATACGACCGCCGCACAGGGCGACTTCGCTAGGACGAGTGATACGTGGGCTAATACCCTGAAAGTAGCACAGGAAAATCTGAAACGCTTACAGATTATCTTGGGGCAGATTGGTATTTATACATTCAAGCCGTTAGTACAGAATTTCAACACGGCAATGAGTGATATCCTTCATATCGCGGAAGAGACGTTTAACGCACTCGGTACGATCTTCGGATGGAAATTGGAAGTACAGGATGCGGGTGTATTGGATGATGTATCGGACGGATTAGAAGATATCAGTGATGGGTATGATGATGCGGCGAAAGAAGCGAAGAAGTTTAAGAATTTCCTGTTGGGAATTGATGAACTGAACCTTCTCCCGGATAACAAAGATAAAGACGGTAGCGGGGATGATGAAGCGTTAGGTGCTTTAGCAAACGGCTTACAGCAGAGCAAGATCACCCTTGAAAAGACCGAAAGTGGATTTGATAGTATCTACGATACGTTATTCAAGTTAGGCAAGCGTGCCGGGGAAGTCGAGAAAGAATGGTTGCAGAGCATTGATTGGGATGCAATCTATGAAGAAGCACGGGCATTCGGCACGGGATTAGCGGAACTGCTGAACGGCTATCTGTCCGATTCGGAATTGTTCTACGAAAAAGGAAAATTCATTGCTGACAGTATCAATACCATTGCAAATGCGCTGGATGCGTTCTTTCAGGAGTTCGAAGGAAAGCAGTTAGGTATCGACCTTGGTACGATGGTAAACGGCTTTACCGAGAACCTTGATTGGGATGTTATCGAGAGTGCGGCACAGGGATTTGCCACAGACTTCTATGAAATGATAAACGGTTTCTTTGAAACCACGAAGTTTGACGATTTAGCAACTACCATTGCAACGGGATTGAATGTTGCATTAGAAGCGATCTATACCATCGGTGACGGTATCGAATGGGAGAATATCGGACAGGCTATTTCTGATTTCGTAAATGGTTTCTTTGATCCCGAGGAAGGATTTGATTTTACCCTGTTGGGTGAGACGATCAATACTTGGATAGACGGTATTCAGAAAACATTGAAAACGGCATTCTCGGGTGATGAAAACGGCGAAGGTGGCATCAACTGGAAGGATGTAATGTCAGGCTTTAACGACTTCTTTGATACCGTGCAACTCGATAATGTAGCGTTTGTTATCGGCGTTATCACCGTAGCAAACGTAGCGAAGTGGGTATTCAGCGGTGCGGCGTTAAAGGCACTGACCACGGCTTTAGGAAGTCTGTTTGCAAAAGCGATAGCGAAGATCGGGTTAGGCGCATTGATTACCAAAGGATTAACCACTGCTGGTAGTTTAATGACAATCGACCTTTCGTATATCTTCGGCGCTGGTACTGTTGCAGAGATGGGATTTGCCGTTGGTACTATGTTTATCGGCGGTGTCGTGGCGGCTATTGGTGGTTTTGAAATAGGTAAACTGCTCGGTCGTCTGTTTACTGACGATGATAGTTGGTATCGTGAATTTAGTTGGTTCGGTGAGGACGGTTTCTTTAAGACGGTGTTCGGAGATATCGAGTCTGCTATTGACGGCGCGGTATTGATGCTTACAGACTTCGCTAATCATCCTGTTATCGCTACATTGGCTAATATTTGTTTCGGAATTGTAACACCGCTTATTGAAGCAGTAAAACTGTTGAAAGATGCGATAAAAGATGCTGGTGGCTTGAAAAAGGTATTAGAAGATGTAGGCGAAGCATTGTTCCGTCCGTGGGCAGAAGCATCCGATTTTTGGAAACAGTGCTTTACAGATTTAGGAAACGGCTTTAATAACCTTATCGGTGATGTGAAGTATTGGTGGAGCGATCTGTTTGATCGTATCGGAAGTGGAATGAGCGATTTCGTTTACGATTGTATCAGATGGTGGCAATTCCTGTTTGACGATATCGGTAAAGGCATAAGTAATTGGTGGAATAACGACATTGTACCGTGGTTCTCATTTGACACATGGCTTGACCTGTTTTGGGCTATTTACGATGCTATGGGGCAGATGTGGGATCAGTTGATGGATTGGTGGAACAATACCGCTATCGGTAAATGGGTGGATGATAACTTAAAACCGTTCTTTAGCGTTGAAAACTGGATGGGATTTTTCTCATTCATAATTGAAGCATTTGAGAAATCGTTTGAGATCATCATACAGACGTTCAAGGATATGTGGAACAGCTTTGCAGACTTCTTGAACAGTAACATTAAAATCACCATCCCGGAAGTACACCTTCCGTTCGGCGGCGGCACTATTCCTGAAACGCAACTTGGTTTGAAGATACCGAAATTTGCAACAGGCGGTTCTATTCCGAATGACGGTAGCTTGTTCATAGCGAATGAGCGTGGCGCGGAAGTCGTAGCAAATATGGGTAACAGAACAGGCGTAATGAACACCGACCAGATGGAACAGGCAATAGCAAACGGAATGGCTAGGGCATTAGCAAATAATAGTCAGAATGTCACGGTCGTACTGAATGGTGATGCGGCGAACTTCTTTACCGCTATGGTGAAGGAAAATAACAACTACATTATGCGAACGGGCGCTTCGCCTATGAGAGTATAAGAGCCGAGAAATCGGCTCTTTTCTTTTGGAGGTATATATGGCAATAGCAAAGAAAGATACCGCTGGTCATTGGATGGTAGGCAGTAGCCACATTTATATCCCAGCGCCGAACGTAAAGATAGAGCATACGAATGTCGCTAGTTCTGATTCAGGACGTACAGAAGATGGCGTAATGCACATTAACTGGGTAAGACCTGACGTAAGGAAGGTAAACCTTGTTTATTCCGCTATATCTGGTGATGAAAAGGACGAAATGTTGGCATTGATGCAAGGCAAAGAGTTCTCATTCACCTATTGGGATAACGGCGCGAAGTCGTTTAACGGGTACTGTGGTGAATGCTCTTATGAGGCGTATTCATCCGTACTACATGAGGACGAGGGCGGCGTTTATACCAACTTTTCGATCAACGTAATTGAGTTATAGGAGGGACTATGTACCCTGTATCAAATGACTATAAGACAGTGATAGCAAGAAGAACCGTAACAAGTGAATGGTACGGTTCTATTGCTTTAGTCGGTTCAGAAACGGCGCTGACGTTTGATAAGGACAATCTCGATCAAGGCAAGTCGAAATGGACGATGCAGTATGCCACGGGAGATACGTTGGAAATCGGTACTGCGTTCTCTTCCCAGATTACGTTAGCATTGCGCGGTGGTGAAGAAACCTATAGTAGATACACGTTCTACAATGGCGTGATTACCCTGTATTTCCGCTTGTGGCTTACATCATCGACCTATGAGGACGTTCCATGTGGAACATTCACGATCACGGATGCAGAGTTCACTTATCAGACCGTAACACTTACTGCTTATGACAATATGCAGTTGTTCAACAAAGCGATTGCGGAAGTACCGAACGACATGACCGCATACGACATCTTGGATTGGTGTTGTACTGCTTGCGGCGTTACGTTAGGCTCTACACAGGCTGATATTGAAGCGCTGACGAACGGCACGCACTTGTTTAAAGTGTCTGTTATGACCACACAGGACACCTACCGAGATATGATCGGTTATTTGTGTGCTTGCTTGGCTTGTAACGCGATTATCGGTCGTGATGGGTATTTATACCTTAAAGCGTATTCAACCACGTCTGTAAGGACGCTGGGGGATGCAAACAGGTATGATTCGTCCTACATTGATTACCTTGGTCGATATACCCTGATAGCTTTAACGAATGCAGACGGAACGGAAGAAGTCTATACGGCAAGTGGAACGTATGACGGACAACCGCTTACAATGTCTATCGGTTCTAATCCGTTACTGAATGCGGAAGATGTAGCAACAAGGGGCGCTATGGCGGCGGCGGTAATATCGAACCTTGCGTTGGTGAAATATGCCCCGTGTACGTTCTCAATGCCTACGGATGCGGCGCTGGATATTGGCGATAGTGTCAGTATGATTAGTGACGTAAATGAACATTGGACGGGTAGTATAATGGCTATCCTGACAAAGATAGACGTTACTTTGTTCTCTAAATCGAGTATGGAATCGGCGGGTGGCAACTATGAGTTAGCAGAGAAGAAAGCCGCTACACAGATTGAACGTGCGGTTCAGAACAATGCCACGCAGATCACACAGCTACAAAATCAAGTAGCCGTTATCAATTCCGAGATACAGAGAATATCAGGTTCAGTAATGGCTAACTACATTCTGCCGTTTGGTATCAGACTTGACGAGATCACCGATATTGACGCTGGCGGTACGCTGGTAAACGTGTTGCAGTTCCATTTTGAAAGCGACAGCGAAGGTAATACTGCTACGTTCTATGCAGAGTTAGGCTTTAACGTCCACACGAACGAAAAGAACAATAACTTTCAGGATGCAGTGCTGACGATCAAATACCTATACGACAATGAAGTGATAGATACTGCGGTCTACTATTTGAGAGACGGTTATAAGCTGATTATGATTAACGCTATCCTTGGTGATATCGACACAGGACAGCATAACTTTTGGGTTCAGATGCAAGTACAGGGCGCTACGCTCTATTAGGAGGGATTATGGTAAAGGGATATTCTGGTGCTGATAGAGCGTTGGCGTACTTATTTGACCACGCTACGGAAGTAAGTTTTACACAGATATTGTCAAGCGGCACGCCTATAGGCACTATCACGATTGACGGTGTGTCTGCTACGATTTATCAGCAAGCTAGTGTTGGCAACGTAAAGGATGTGCTTGTGGATGGTGTTTCCGTAGTCGATGCGAACGGGGATGCTCAATTAAGTTCATCGGACTTCGGTTCAAAGATTGATAGCGGTCATTTAGACCCTTCTGTATCGACTGATTGTGATTTGTATTTAAAAACTGTATCGCCAGGAGAAGAAGATATGTTTGGAACGCCGCTAGCGAATAGTGGTGATGGTTATGAGATATCTACAGACTCCGCTATTTACAATGATTATTATGCGTTTGACGGGTTCGGAACTAATCACGGATGGGGTAAATCAGGGCAAGGTGCGGCTAATCTCGTATATCATTTCACGTCTGGTGTCAAATACAAGCCTAAAACTTTGAGCTTTTGCAATAACTTTGATGTTGTTGGCGGCTATTTGCAAGCTCTGAATGTCACGTTTCAAGGGTCAAATGATGGTACAAATTGGACTAGCCTTTATATATGTAGTTCATATTGTGAGCGAAACGGTCTTATAACTACTACTATTTCAACAAATACTTATTTTGAGTATTTCAGATTTTCTTGCAGCAATAGCCCCGGATATACTGGATTGCGTAATATTGTGTGTTTAGGTGAATCTGACAATTTAGGCACGCCGCATATTGAGGATATTTACTATAAAGAAAATAATGATTGGCTTAAATATATAGCGCCACAAAAGGAAATAACTGTATCGAATGGAATAGTATCTTTAACGTGAGGTGAGTTATGGTAGTACATTCTGCTTATATGCTGATTAACAAGGCTATACCGTCCACGGGAGGACCGTATACAGTAAGGTTTTACGATGATAACGGCGATTTAATACAGACGGATGCCAATGTACCGCAGTACGGTACGGCACATTGTACCCTGTTAGACGGTACGGTTCTTAATGGTCTTTACTTCAAAGGGTGGAATCCCGCGCCTACGGTTGTCACTAGAAACTTGGATTGTTACCCCGTCCGTGGCGACTATATCATTGACATTAACGAGACGCACGATAGCTGGGAAACGATTTGCGCCGATGCTGGGGCGCATTATCCGCTTGGTACGTATAAATCGCTCAATATCACTATTCCCGCGCCTGAAAGCATGCTTCACGAATTACACAACGTATATATCGGTGGCAGTTTATTTGATGCTGATTACACCTATAATAACATAAGCGCTCTCACAATCACTATGGATGTGGTCAAGGTAGCGGAAGGTGAAGATGGCAGTACGTCCTCTTGGTTGTCTACAGGTACGGTTGGTTTCGGTGCGGCTAAAGTATGTCCTCGGTACACCTCTAACGTCAATACGTTTGCTGACTACTATTACTATGATCGTGGTGATGGTGTAATAGTTCAAACGCTTGTTAATATGGATTGGGGCAATGTATTCTTGCGGCAGTTCTTGAATGAATATTTCATACAGTTCTTGCCTAGCGTTGTGGCTACTACAATTAAGGATGTAACGAAAACGTATGCGTCTTGGGGTGTAGCTCCGTCAGCAAGCGTCTTTAACGTGTCAAAGGTAGATAAGACCAGCATGGATAAGATTTGGGTTCCGTCCATGAAGGAACTGCACACGTTGTTTGCGGCGCAATCCAACTACTCGGACTACGCCGCTACGGAAGAGTTTAGCGGTATCGACTATTCATCCATTTATGTACCGACATACGGCAAGTTCGGTACGAGAACAACGCATGTGGGTGCGAACTATGAAAACCCTATATTCTTGGATAACATCATTACCCCGATAGATCAGGGATGTGGGCGTTTCCCGTTTGGGTTCTGCTTATAGTCGCACCCACGGAATTACCCACGGAATCTCTGAAAGTCAATAAATACAGCGTGTTTGGCGATTTATCACAAAAGTTCGAATCCTGTCAGACGCACTCTAGGGGGAATGCTTATTTTACGGGCAATCCCCCTTGTTTATTGCATTTGAAGGTTGTTTAAAGTGCTTGAATTATACCGAACTGGTATTTGGAATACCGCCTTGGTATGAAGATTTTACCCACAAATTTACCCACGCTATTCTCCGAATACTCGAAGTACAATAGATATCTGTTCTGCCATTTCTTCTTTTACATCATCCATATTCATAGCGTGTTTATAGACCGTGTTCAGAACATAGGGTGTTTTCCATCCACCCATTTCTTGTATCTGCTTATCCGTATACCCTTTTTCGTGCATATAAGAAGCAAAGAAGTGTCGCAAGGCGTGAAGTTTGAACTGCGGTACTCCCGCCTTTTTCTGCGCCCTTATTAAGACAGTATATAAGGTCGTAGGAGAGCCATTATAGATATACCCTTGTTCACGTATCTTGTTTGCTATTTCTTTCGGGATAACGACAGTACGGGTGCTTTCTGTGGTCTTTGTTTTCTTTATCACCCATTCCTTTTCGGAATTTTGTACCAACGCCTTGTCGATCGTGAGAGTGTTCCCGGAAAGATCATCAATGGTCAAGGCACACAGTTCCGAACGGCGCAAGCCGAGACAGAGCAGAAAGAACGGTATCTCATATTTCGTGCCTTTGAACTGCTTATTTATGGCTTTTACATCATCCTGTGAAGGGATGTATGGTATGTGCTTGTCTTTCTGCGGTAACTGTGGTGTCTTTACATCGACTTCCACGGACTTTAGCACGGGCATAACGAAACCTAGGTAATTCCGTACCGTTTTCGGCGCAAGACGGACAGACCACTCATTGACAAGCGTTTGTACGTCTATAGTCGTAATATCGTTTATGTGCTTGCTAGAGAACCATTCAGGTATCTTCTTTCTATTAGCTATGTATTCCCGTTCCGTAGTAGGGGATATGACGTTATTTTTCGATGCGATAAAAGCGGCGCACGCATCATCGAAGGTCATATTTACCCTAGACGGTGTTCGCTGGATAATCTGCGCCAACAACTTGACCGCCTCATTCTTGGTCGGCTTATGGTCTACCGTCACCCTGTAACGATGCCCTTTTTCCATTTGGGTGATACGGTATGATCCTGACTTCAATTTTTCGATTGTCATTACCCCGCCTTTCTATGTGCATCCGTCTCTATGTCTTGCACATCCTGTTTGGAAAAATCATCGTTTTGTATATGGAATAAGGCGTGCTGGTATGCTTTAATCTGTTCTTCATAGGGCAACGCTTTTTCTATATAGATCGTGTACCCGCAGAAACATGGCATAACCATTTCATTCACGCCGTTAGGTAATTCAATCAAGTAAGTGTAGATATCATCCATCCGTATTCGTTCCTTTCAATCTCATGGCAAGGTCAATGACCATCTTCATATCGTCTGGTTTCAAGTCTCTAGTGGCATCCATAAGTATTCGCGTGCTTTTATCTTCGAATGCTCTTTGTGCCAGTTCTGCGGTTTCATCGGAAAAGTAATACTTCTTTCCGCTATCAGATACTTTCTCGGTATCTTTCCCGGTCATAAGGTATTCAATAGATACATTGAAATAGTCTGCGATCTTTTGTAGCTTATCAATCTTCGGTTCTGTACGTCCGTTCTTCCAATCTGACATAGTAGCTGGCGCTATACCCGTTGCTTTGCTTACGGCAAAATCATTCACTCCCTTCTTTTCTTTCAACTTTGCGTAGTTCTCATAACTGCTCATAATATGGCTCCTTAAAATTATTTTCGAAATTCCGAAAATTGCTATTGACAATTTCATAAAGCCGTATTATAGTAAACTTACAGTTTCGGCAAACCGAAATTGAAAGTAGCACGATTACGGAATAACGATATTCTATTTGCTGACACTCATATTATATCGGGTTTCCGTAATAGGTGCAACTACAAGATATGGAATGCCGAAAACTAAATATCCAAAGGAAGGAGGAACGAAATGTTTGAGAAGTACGAAGAGTTGAGAGCAAAGAAGGGTGTAACTGATTATCAGGTATGCAAAGAAACAGGAATTGCCCCCGCATCTATGTCAGATTGGAGAGCCGGGAAATATGAGTTCAAGATTGACAAGATAAAGAAACTTGCTGACTACTTCGGGGTAAGCATTGAGTATTTCGTAGGCAAATAAAAATAGCGCTTGCATAAGTTTTGACGGACTACCACAAGCGCTACGAAGGACTTTCTATATTCCTCTTGTCGCAATTATACAGGAGGTAAAAAGAAATGTCAAAGGTCAAAGGGATTGTACTGTTTTACAACTGTGAAAAAGGCTGGGGATATATCCAATACGTTGAGAACAACGATGTAAAGAAGATATTCGTACACCACACAGGGCTGAAAGGACGCAAGCAGTTAAGCAAACATCAGTATGTATCATTCGTTATCGGGCAGAATGAACGTGGCACGATAGCACAGGAAGTAGAGGTGGTGAACATTGCCAAAGCTACGAGAAACATTAGAACAGATGGAACGGCGGCGGTTTAGACACTGGGTAAAGAACAATATGGACGATCTGGGATTGAACCAAACGGACATAGGCGATTGTCTCAATCTATCGCAACCGAAAATATCTGACAGGATCAACGGTAAAACAGAATGGAGTCTTACAGAAATGGCAAAACTTTGTGAATTATTCAACGAACAGTATGTTGTCGGAGGGATCAAATGATCCGGGCGGTCATAGCGGCACTGTATCTGACGACCGTAAGCATTTTCGGACAGGATATGGAAATGCAGACGGTAAGATGCACTTGCTACGTTGCAACAGGGCATCGAACCGCTGACGGAACAGTACCGTATGAGGGAATCATAGCAAGCAACCGCGATCATTTGGGCGATATGTGCCTGATATTCGATATGGACGGCAACTATATCGGAATGTTTGAGGCGAGAGATTGTGGCGGTCACAAAATGCTACGGAATGGAACTGCAATAGATGTATACCGAGACAGTATGGATCGTGCGTGGGAATGGGTTCACACCTACGGGGATTACGTTCAAATCGTATGGTTGGAGGCAGACGGATGAAAGGAGAAAGACATGTCATTAAAAATGTATCATAGCGGGACGGAAGTTAAAGAAGTAAATATTAAGCGTTGTCCGTTCTGCGGAAATCAGAACCTTGCAATAACGGAAAAACAATCATTCGATGAACTTTGCGAAGAAAACGGAAAATCATTGATGAAGATAGAATGCCGTGTATGCGACACAGCAAATGTCCTGTATAACATCCCGGATAACAACTATTGGATTGGTTTGGGCTTGCTGGTAGCAAAGTGGAATGCGAGGTATTCGGATGAAGAAAGTACCACTGTATGTGATTAAAGACCTGAAAGATGGTATGCAACGGTTGGCTGGTTTACACGATGGAGATATGAAAGAGTACCTTGCCAAAGGGAAAGACCATTTATATCAGCAAGCCAAAGCACACAAGGACACAAACGAATTTTGGATGCACCGATTAGAAGATGTTATCCAGCAGTGCGAAGAAGGGGTATTCGATGATGAATTGGAAGATAGCAGTAGAGATCAATCTTAAAAAGGTTCTTATTGTAGTCGTGATGGCGTTATGCACTTGGTTGTCAACAATTATCGGTGACGGAACTGTATTGGTGTTGCTGATCCCGGCGGGGATTTATGGGTTGTTTAGTAAGGAGGTGTGAAATGGATAGTTTATACGAAATCGCTGGGAATTACCGTGAAGTAGCAGAAATGATCGAGAATGCGGCAGAGACAGGCGAAGATTTGGAAGTCCTGAACGACACGCTGGAAGCCATTGACGGCGAGTTCGAATTGAAAGCAGAGAATATCGCTTTCATCATCAAGAACAATGAACTGAAAAAGGCTGAATTAGCCGCGAGACGGTCAGTATTTGAGAAAGAGGCACAGAACATCAAGTCAAAGGAAGATGCGCTGGATAACGCCAACGAACGCCTTAAAAAGTACCTTTGTGACAATATGATTGCCACGGGTAAGCAGAAATTCAAGACGGGTAATTTCACGTTTTGGACAAAGGAAAGTAAGAAGGTCGCCATTACAGGCGTGGTTCCGTTGGACTTTATGAGAGTTCCCGAACCGCAACCCGATAAGACGGCAATCGGCAAGGCGCTGAAAGAAGGACAGACTTTCGAATGGGCGCATTTGGAAACCAGCAATTCAGCACAGTTTAGATAAGGAGAAAGAAGATGGAAGAGAAAATGAACATCTATAAGAGAATGTTGGCGGCGACTTCGGAGATCAGCCGTGTTGCAAAGAACCTGAATGTAGGGTTCGGTAAATCGTCTTATAAGGCAGTAGGCGAAGCAGACGTATTAGCGGCAGTAAAGCCTATTGAAGAGAAGTACGGTATCTACTCTTACCCTGTAGAACGTCAGATTATCGAAAGCGGTGTGCTGGAGAGCGTATCAGAATACAACGGCGAAAAGACTACAAAGAAACAGTTCCAGATGCGAGTTTCTACTGTGTACCGTTTTGTAAATGTTGATAAGCCAGAAGAATACATAGACATTACAACATACGGTGATGGTGTGGATTCGCAAGATAAAAGTCCGGGCAAGGCAATGACTTATGCCGATAAATACGCACTTTTAAAGGCATACAAGATTATGACGGGTGATGATCCCGACCAAAACGCAAGCGGTGAAACGAAAGGATATAGCCGTAAACAGGCAGATGCTCCGAAAGCGGTTTCCACTATTAGTGAAAATGAGCAGAGGGAACTCCGCGATTTAGTGGAAGGTGTTAAGGAAAAATATCCTGATAAGAATTATTCCGTGGATGCTTTCTTCCCGAAGGGAATTGCAAGTTTAACGGTAGAGCAGTATGGGAAAGCAAAGGCGCAGTTGATCGGGATGTTGAATAAGGCGGCAAACAATGGCTGAAACAGCAATCGCAACAGGCACAGCAAAGGATTTAGTATTTATGCTTGCCCGTATCGAAGATGAAAAAATCTATGATGTGGTTCCGCATAGACAGAAAAGAAGTCTTAATCAGAATGCGTACTACTGGCAGTTGTTATCGAAAGTAGCGGATAAATTACGCATATCGAAAAGCAAACTGCATAACGATATGTTACGGCATTTCGGACAACGGATGGAAGTAGACGGGAAACCCGTAGTCGTGTATCTGCCTGACACAGAAGAGGCAGAGAACACGGCTATGGAGAGTGACACGGTTCACTTAAAACAGACTTCATCCACGCTGGAAGGTAACAACGGGATCATCTACAGAGCGTATGTAATGATGCGTGGTAGCCACGATTATTCAGTAGCCGAAATGACAGTGTTAGTAGACGGCATAGTGCAAGAGGCTAGGCAGTTGGATATCGAAACACTGACTTACGCTGAATTGGAACACATGCGGGAATTGGAACGGCAAGCGGAGACTACGAGAAATGGCAAAGCACAGACTAACTAAAGCAACAGATATCCCGAAGAAGGTCAAGGATGCAGTGTGGCAAAGGGACGGCGGTAAATGCCTTGTATGCGGCTATTACCCGTCCATCCCAGCGTGTCACATCGTAAGCCGTTCACATCAGGGGCGCGGGATAGAGACAAATATATGTACGCTCTGTATGGAACACCACAGGATTTATGATTCCGGGACACTGGAGCAGAGAGAAACAATCGACAGAATGGTAGTTGCTTATATGAAGTCCTGTTACGGTGACGGATGGTGCAAGGAAGATCAGGTTTATAGGAAAGGAGTATAAGAAAATGGAATATGATATGCAACATTGGCAAGTTGAAGAAGTGTATATGACACCTGAATTAGCACAAAAGTATCTCGAAACTAATGTGAATAATCGGAAGATTAAGAAACAGAAAGTGCATGAATATGCGCGAGATATGGAAAACGGTAATTGGGACATTGCCGGGGATGGTGCTTATGTAACTATTTCAGATGAAGGACTAAAGAACGCACAACATAGATTAAACGCAATTATCAAAAGTGGTTGTAGTGTTCCTATGTTGATAATCAAGCCAATAAACAGAGAACCTAGGATTATCGATCGTGTAGCTGTAAGGACTTTGAAAGATACTATTGATATGAATGGTGGTATCGAAGGTAATGCGGCGAATAGTAGCGTTTTAGGTATCATAAATTTTATGTGGGCGAATGTATTTGACTTCCCAAATTCTGATAAACCATCAGCCTTTGAAGCTATGGAATATTACAGGGAGCATTATGAGACTTTATGCGACACGATAAGAATTTGCGATCATAGACCAGCAAGAGGAATGAAAGGATATTTGGCTAATGCTGGTTGTAAATCGGCTGTGTATTGTGCATTAAGAAGCGGGGTTCCTTATGAAGTGTTGGATAAATTTTCAAAGGTTGTAAATACAGGGATATATGAAGATAAGAAGGAGTTATCTGCTGTTGTATTGCGCAATATGATAATTTCCTACGATGGTACAAAAACAAAAAGCGAAGGCGGTGATGCGTATAGAATTAAGTTGCTGAAAATTACGCAAAAAGCAATTATTGATTTTTCAAAAGGTGTTCAGAGGAAAAGGATTTATACGGAAAACGACTATGAGACATTTTATTCGGATTTTGTGAAAGAAAAGGATGTTAATCGTACTCCTGACACAGATAAAGAGATTGTGAATAGCGAAACCAAAATACCTACATTTGATGGGAAGAAATGCCTTGAAAAATTAGTTGTTTCAAGTGGATTTAGCAGTGAACTTATAAATGCCATGTACGATTGGCTTGAATACAAAAAACAGAAAAAACAGCAATACAAAGAAAAAGGAATAGAGCAATTTGTGGAAGAGACTAAAAAGCGAGTTGGACGTGAAGGTGAGCCAAGGGTTGTTTCAACTATCAAGTGCGCTATAGCGAATAATTGGAACGGATGCTATTTCAACAACAAATGATATGAAAACAAGCAAAGAGGGGGTGATGCTGGTGGAACAGGGACGACCACCTCCCTAGGTCAGTCTGGCAGACCGAATGAAACGGATATTCACGGCATAACTGGCTGTTTGCCATGAGACAGCCGGTTATTTTAAGAAAGATGCTTATACACAGGGACGAGACGTAACTATAAACAGCAGAAGGTCAAGTGCATAACCAACATTTTGACACAACTGAATATGGAACCCGTAAACGATTTCAGGCACGAAATCATTAAAACTCGTCCCTCTGTATAAGCATTACGGAAGGAGAAAACAACAATGGGAAAAATGAGCAGAGACAAAGGTGAACGTGGGGAGCGTTATGTAGCGGCTCTCTTTAGGGAATACGGTTACGATGCAGAACGTACCGCCCAGCATTGCGGAAAGACAGGGCAAGCGGCTGACATAAAAGGCGTTCCGCTGATCCACGCTGAATGCAAATTTCAAGAAAAGATGCACCTTTACGATTGGATGGCACAGGCGGTCAGAGACAGCGAAGCAGAAGGAAAAGACAATCTGCCTGTAGTGTTCCATAAAGCCAATTACAAAGACTTGCTGGTGACAATGCGTTTCGAAGATTGGATGGAACTGTACACGGAATGGGAGGCGGGAAAACTCCCGTTTAATGAGAAAGGTGGTGAAGAAGATGGAGTTTGAAAAGGGCGATTACCTTATCAATATCGAAAAGCTGAAAGCAAAGTTTTTCGATCAGTTGTCAAAGATGGTGTCTAGCACTGGTGATATCGTTCCCGAAGCATCGGATGTGCTTGCAAGATATATGGCAGTGTTAGAGATCATCGAAGAAAACGGTCAGAAAATGGAGTAGCGGTTATGGCAGAAAAGAAAGGGTGGATTCACCTTCACAGAAAAATACAAGATTGCATTCTTTGGGAAAGCCCTGAACCGTTCGATTGTCGCAGTGCTTGGATTGACCTTATCCTGTTGGCTAATCACGAAGATAAACGGATGATATTTGACGGGCAACCTATCACCGTGAAGAAGGGACAACGGATCACTAGCGTAAGGGTTTTGGCTCAAAGATGGCATTGGGGTAACAACAAAACTTTGAAGTATTTACGGACGTTGGAAGAAGAAAATATGATCGTCCGTGATAGTGACAAACGCAGAACACTTCTAACCATTGTAAATTATGACGTTTACAACGATACCCTAAACACTGACGAATACACTGACGGAACAGAAACGGAACAGCAACGGAACACTGACGGAACACTGACGGAACACTGGTGGAACACTGATGAAGCACAAACAAGAATTATAAAGAATGATAAGAATGAAAAGAATGATAAAGAACATGATAACCCCCCTACCCCCCTTAAAGGGGGCAAGGTGAGAAAGAAGGACGAAAAGAAAATCTGTAACCGTGATTTGATGGACGCTTTCTTTCAAGCTAACCCGAATGCGGTCTTTGATAAAAGCATAATGGATGCACTGTACGATTGGTGCGACTACAAAGAGCAGAAGAAACAGAGATACGCCAAAGTCGGAATGAAGAACTTGCTGGATGATGTTTTAGATGCAACGAAACAGTATGACACGTATTCCGTAGCAAAGTCTATCCGAAAGTGTATGGCGAGTAATTATGACGGGATATATTACAAGTCCTACACACAGGATAAGCGCGGCGGGATGCTACAAGAAGCAAACGACCTGATAGCAAGGTTGCAGAAACAGGAGGCAGAGAATGAAGAAGAGTGAAACGGCAATGATCGTAACAAGGCTTATGACGGTCTACCCGAGTTTCAAGTTTGGCGTGAACCCGCTGACGGGTGAAGATGCCACATTGGAAAATGTCGTAGACGTATGGCACGGCATCATCGGTGATATGGAGTACCCGGATGCGGATAGAGCAGTAACCGCCTGTATCAACCGATGCAAGTTTGTACCGTCCATAGCGGAGATCAGAGAAGAGTATGAAGCAATTTCCTACGAACGGCGTAAGAGCATGGCAGAAGTCAAGGAATACTACAGACGTTCCTGTAACAGTTACCCTACGGATATTCCCATCGACTATGGCTGGGAAGAATGGAAAGCCCGTGTAAGTGACGGACAACAGGCAAGAGTTTTTCACGAAGTCATTATGCAGTATCTCAACGAGTGTATCAGAGACAGGAAAGACGCAATCGACTTCCGGGAATGCGTGAAAACGATCTGCCGTGGCAATGACGGACGAGTGTTCTTCAAATGATGGCGTATAACGTGCCTAGCAAGCCCGTAGACGAATGAAAAAGTCACTATGGTAGAACGGCTAGGGTAAGGATATAAAACGGCTCTACGTGGCAAATATGAAAGGATAAAAAATGGTAGCACACTGCTTGTTTGAACAATCAGGAACTTTCAAGAACGAGTTCAAGAAACTGGGTATCGAAGCATACGACTACGACATCCTGAACGAGTTCGGGCAGACAGATTATCAGATTGATTTGTTTGCTGAAATCGAACGTGCGTATGCGGGGGGGGGTAAGCATATTTGACAACTTCTCAACGGATGATGTGATATTTGCATTCTTTCCGTGTACGAGGTTTGAAAATCAAGTAATGCTTTCCTTCCGGGGGCAAGCAAAGCAGTTCAAAAACTGGTCTATGCGAATGAAGATCGAATACGATATGGGATTGATTGATGAACTGCACAGGAATTACTTGCTGGTATGCAAAATGTTCATAACGTGCATAGACCGTGGTCTGAAACTGATTATGGAAAATCCGTATAGCGAAGAACATTTCTTGCGGCGGTACTGGTGTTATCCGGCATCCATAATTGATAAAGACAGGAGGGATAATGGCGACTACTACGCAAAACCGACACAGTATTGGTTTGTAGGATGTGAACCCAAAAACAATTTTTTGATGGAGCCTGTCAAGTATAACCACATAGAACAAAAAGATGCGATACGAAAACTAAATGCGTCAATGTATGCAGATAAATTTGGGAATGTGAGTTTGAAAACCGCACGATCAATGATCCATCCAGACTATGCAAACAGATTTATACGGCAGTACATCATAGACGAAAGCGAGGCATAAATGTTTAGGTGTTACAACTGCGGTTGCAAGGACGTAAGGTGGAAAAAGACCATACACAGCGATACAGGCGTGATTCAGAACTATCAATGTCCTAAATGCAAGGCGAATATCCTGTTTGAGATACAGGGTGCAACCAGCAATGATGATGAACAGATAGAAGGTCAGACAAGCGTATTTGACCTGATAGGAGACGAACAATGAAACGAACACTAATACCATTCCACAACATTACACAGAACGATTTTGTGATAATGGTCGCTTTAGTGGAAAGCATAGAACCGTTACGGATCAATAGCGTAGAAACGTCCGTGCATTTCGAAAACATAGACGATATGCGGCGGTTCCACGACTTGTTAGGCAAAATGATACAGGATTGGGAGAAGAAGAATGTATGAATGTTTAGAAGCAGAGCAAAGTCTTATCTCTTGCCTTATCCAGCGACAGGACAGTATCGAAGAGATCATGGATATGGTGTCACCAGAGTATTTCGATCACAGCGTCCTAGGTGCTATGTACTACGAGTACCGCAAGGCATTTGATGAACACAAAGAGATAACGCTGGTCGAGTTAAAGCAGAACTTATCGACACAGTTCACGGATGAAGAAGTAGGCGAAGCGTTAATGCACTGTGTTACTAATCAGGCGTTATCCTACCAAATCCGTAATTATGCCGAGGTAGTAGCAAGGCATTACAAGAAAACCACGGTCGAGGCTATCTTCTCCCGGACGGAATTACAGGATGCCACGATTGAACGTCAGATAGATACGCTAATAGGCGATTTAGAGACGTTACAGGGCGGTGAAGTAAGCGAAGGGTTCACGATAGCACAGTTGGCAGAAATGTACGAGAACGACTATTTCACGGATAAGGAAAAGAACCTTTTGTTCTTGGACGTAGAGCAGATAGATAGTCTGACAGGCGGGTTTCAAGGCGGCGACCTTATCTTGATCGGTGCAAGACCTGGATGCGGTAAATCGAGTATTTCCGCACAGTGGTCAGAACACTTTGCGAAACAGGGAAAGAAAGTAGCCTACTACAATCTGGAAATGCAATCACGCGCCTGTTACGAACGCTTTGTGGCGGCGAAATCTGGCATAGAAATCCAGCGTATAAGACGTGCTACGACCTTCCACAATGACGAAAAGGAACGGTACACATCAGCGAATGCGGAACTGAAACAGGAGACGGGTGTAACGATCTATAACGGCTCTAAACGTGTATCAGACATCCGCAAGGATGTAAGAAAGACACACCCACAGGTTGTATTCGTGGATTATTTGCAACTCTTATCAGTTACGGACAGATACAAGGGAAACCGAGTAGCGGAAGTAGGACAGGTAAGCCACGATCTAAAGGCAATCGCTATGGATTATGACATCCCCGTGATATGCCTTGTCCAGTTAAGCAGAGCAGTAGAAATGAGACGTGACCACAAGCCTATATTGGCTGACTTACGGGAATCGGGCGACTTGGAACAGGATGCGTCAATCGTAATGTTTTTGTATGACACGAACGAGGACGACCGTACAGAGAAATGCTTGGATGTAGCAAAGTCACGTCAAGGGCAGTTGGGTTCAATCCCGTTAGCATTCATACCACAAAGATTGCGGTTCGAACTAGCGGAGAACATATCACCATTTGGAGCGTAAAGGAGAATCAATGATACCTGAATGGAACAGTTTTATAAACGGGGATTGCATGGACTATCTGAAAGAGTTCCCAGATAACTACTTTAGTCTTGCTTTGGTAGATCCCCCGTATGGCGGCGGGTTAGGCGAGAACGGCGGGTGTATGGGACGGTGGGCGAAGTACCACCAAAACGCTGAAATGCCAGAAAATCTAGGGGGGGGTGGAGCCAAAGCGGAAATACTGGAACCGCTTCGGTCAAAGGTTCGATCGTTACAAGGAGACACTTTACGAACGGCAGACGGAAGAAACTCTCAACCTACAATCAGTTCCAGACGGAAGGGAAAGAACAAGCAAAAAAATGATTACGTGGGACGTTGCCCCGGAAAGAGAATACTTCGAACAACTCTTTCGCGTCTCACGTAACCAAATAATTTGGGGCGGGAACTACTTTGAATTACCACCTACACGATGCTTCGTGATATGGCGTAAGTTATCCATCAGCGAGAATTTCAGTATGGCAATGTGTGAGTATGCGTGGACTTCATTCAATACGAATGCGAAGGTGTTTGATTGTTCACCGCAAGGCAGACCCGATGATCCACGATTTCATCCGTGTCAGAAACCCGTATCGTTATATGAATGGCTTATCAATCAGTATGCTAAAGAAGGTGACACGATACTTGATACCCATGTCGGTTCGGGAAGTAGCCTTATAGCGTGCCACAGGACGAATCACAAGTACATAGGATTTGAGATAGACGAAACCTATTACAAGAAAGCAAAGGAACGGTTAGAACGGGAAACGGCACAAAGTAACATTTGGCAATTTCTGTAAATGGAGGATGTATGAGACGAATATTGAAACGTGAAGAGTTGCAATGCCAAATCCATAATGACTTCTTCAATCTCCATCAGGACTATTGCGAAGTCGAAAAGGAACAGAAATATTGGGATGCTTTAGCAAAGTCTATGGGTGAAACGTCACGTAAGTATCACGACACGGATTTATCCGTACTGATAGACAGAATGCTCATAGCATTTGCTGAATGGCAGAACAGTAAAGTTACCAAGCAGACGTTGAACAACAACGAACTGACGGCGAAATTTCTGTTGGAAAGCAAAAGTAAAGAAGAGATCGTGGCAATTATCAAGGCATTACAAAAGGGGGTGGGTGAGTGAATAAGTATCAGCAGTACAGAAAAGACAATGGCTTGTGTTTGGATTGCAACGAAAGGGCGGCTCCCGGAAAGACACGATGCTATAGGTGCTTACAGATTATAGCCGTGAAAGAGAAGGAAAGATACCGCAATGATCCTGAATATCGGGAGAGAAAGAAAGCATATCAAAAACAGTGGTGTGAGAAACATCCCGAAAGAATGGCAGTGTACCGGGAACGAAAGTCTATGTATAACCACAAGTATTTTATGGGGGATGATATATGACAAAGATACTTATAGCGGCGGCAATATTCCTGATAGTGTGTGTTGTTGCAGTAATAAATGGTGCTTATGAAAGAGGATGGTCTGCTGGATATTGTGAAGGGTTGAAGGTATCGGAAGAGATCAAAAAGAAAGAAGGTGATGCAAACAATGAATAAAATAAATGCAGAAGGAGAACATATAAACAATTACACAGTAATAAACAGGAAATATAAGAAAAACAATAGCTGGTATTATCACTGTGTATGTGATTGCGGTAATGAATTTGATGTTCGTGTGAGCGATATACGAAAAGTAAAATCATGCGGCTGTATGAAAAGAAAGCTATTGTCCGAAGGTCGCAAAAAACATGGTGGATGCGGAACTAAACTTTATAGGACTTGGCAATCAATGAAAGCGCGTTGCTATAATCCAAACAATCAGGATTATGCTGATTATGGCGGCAGAGGAATTGCTGTTTGTAATGAATGGTTAGAAAATTTTGGGGCATTCAAAAGTTGGGCTTATGAAAATGGTTATGAAGAAATGTCTGCAAAAGGAAGATGTTCGATTGACAGAATAAATGTTGACGGAAATTATGAACCTTCAAACTGTAGATGGGCAAATGATGTGATGCAAGCAAATAATCGAAGATCAAATAAAAAACTAACATATAATGGTGAAACTCATACCGGAACGGAATGGGCAAGGATGCAGGGGTTGAATGAAACGATTGTGTTAGATAGATTAAAACTTGGATGGGATATTGATAAAGCTATTGATACACCGAAAGTCTATGACAAAGAACGAAGTCTGAATATGATATTGGAAATATTGAAGAATAACAAAACAGCAACGTATGTAGACTTAACGACAGTATGCACAAAAAGCCTAGTTCTGAAATACATTAAAGAACTTATAAAAAGAGGGTACAACATTACCAGCAAGAAAGAACTAAGAAAAGATAATGGAAATTCAAGATGGTATATGACGTTTAGATTGGAGGTGTGATATGGAAACTCAGAACGAAATGATACTGAATTACATTAAGCAGAATGGCGAGATCACATCTATGGATGCCTTTAGACTTGGAGTGACAAGGCTCAGTGGGAGAGTTTTCGACCTTAGAAAGCTTGGCTATCCTGTGATGATGCGAAGAGAGACAAAGAAAAGCTCTAGCGGGAGATACAAAACATACGGTGTGTACTATCTGGAAGAAGGTGATGCAGAGTGACAGGCAACATAGAAGATGTTCTGAAAGATATGAAACATGGCGTATACGATATGACAGATAATGGGCGCTGTGTATCGTGTGGTGAATGCTGTAGTAACGCACTTCCAATGAGGCAGAAGGAAATAAAAGTGATCCAGAGATACATAAAGGAACACGGGATTAAAGAGCAGAAAGCGCCTACGGTGTTTGCTAATCCTACATTCGATCTGACTTGCCCGTTTATGCGGAAAGACGTGTCAAAAGACAGATGTGTTATCTATCCTGTTAGACCGGAGATATGCAGGGACTTCAAATGTGATAAAGCACGTCACGGGGAACGGTTTCACGGAAGTATGGATGGCTTTATGCTGATAGATGTAAGAGAGACATTTTTCGGAGGTGATGCCGATGGCGGGATATAGAGTGAATGTGGAAAAGAAAGTACCGCCGAGAACGATCGTATGTCCTGTGTGTGGTTTTCGGTTTTATCCGACACGCAACGAAACAAAAAGGTATTACGATTACGGGGGGTTCGATGTGCATTGCTTGTGTCGATGCCATTATCAGGTATTGAATAAAGGGTTGTATAGCATAATAAGGAAGGTGAGTACAGATGGATAAGTATATGGAGCTTTACAAAAATGATAGTCGTTTTCAGCATTACGTTGATGTGTGTATGAAGGAAGAGAATAAGTCGCTGGAAGAAGTGCTTGCCATGAAGGTGATCCAGAATGTAGCAGAGTATTACCGAGACAATCCTGTTAGGGAACCAGTGCCGACAGTTTCAACAATGAAGAGTGGGGGATGCTGATATGGGTAAAGGTAAAGGTGGCAGAGGTGGTTTCTACAACAACTACACAGCGTATAAGCGTACAAGAGAAGGTGCGTTGGCGGCAGAATATCTCAATTATGCGGTTCCCCATTGCTATTCAGCATTCATTTTAACACTGTATGACAAATACAAGTGGGAACCTGACGAGATCGTGGAATGTATCATAGCGACAGACGAACTTTGGGCTAGGGCTGGAAGAGAAGGATGGGATATCAAACAGAACTGTTTAGAATGCACTGGTATTGACGTAACACACTTCCGAGATACTGGAAGATTGCAAAAGGGGGATAACACCGATGCAAACGTGTAAAGATTGCAGTAGATTTAAGTCCGGTAGATGCGCTATGAGTGACGAGGACAACGATGTATGCGCTAACTTTTACGAAAAAGCGCCGACAAGGGAGAACTACGAAACGCTTATAAACGCACTGACGGATGGAATGAAGAAACAGGACAAGCTAATGACGCATATCAAGACACGATTAGCGGAACTGCGTAACAGGAACTTGGTAATGATCGTAAGTGACTACGACAGGGGATATTATAAAGGTTTCGGTGATGCAGTAGCAACGATCGAAGGTATGATATCCCGTCTGGAAGCAGAGACAGCGAAGGGAGAATGCAATGATTGATTGGATCACGGAAGAGAACCCCGAAGAGGCAGATGCGTACTTGGTAACGTGGGAACATCCTAGATACAGGAACAGTAGGTTTATCGGACTGTGTGAGTGGGATGGGGAACGCTGGATGGTCGAAGAAATGGAGCAGAGCAAGCTGTATAGCGACACGCTCATAATCAAGGCTTGGTATGATCCAGAACCATACAGGGGGGATGCAGAATGAGATATGGTCTGCCGTACAAAGGAAGCAAGAACAGTATAGCAGAGTGGATCGTGAGTGAACTTCCAAAGGCTGAATGCTTTGTAGATTTGTTTTGCGGCGGGTGCGCTGTAACACATGCGGCGCTTGTAAGTGGGAAGTATGACCGGTTTATTATCAATGATATTGACGGTAGAATACCGGAACTATTCTTGGAATGTTGCTACGGGAAACATACGCTTGAAAACCATAAGGAATGGATAAGCCGTGAAGAGTTCTTTAAGCGTAAGGATGCAGATGCTTATATCGCGTTGGTGTGGTCATTCGGAAATAACGGTGTTGACTATCTCTATGCTAGAGATTTAGAGTCGCTGAAAAAAGGATTGCACTATGCAGTATTCAATGGCGATTTAAGCCTGCTAGACGATCAGGGTGTATTGGTAAAAAATACAAATGAGACGGACTATTACAAGCGCTATCTGTGGTTCAAGAGACAGTTGGAAGCATTGAAAAAAGAGCCGCGATTAGAGGTGCTTGAAAGAGCGATAGAGATAGAACGCCTACAGAGCCTACAGAGCCTACAGAGCCTACAGAGCCTACAGAGCCTACAGAGCCTACAGAGCCTACAGAGCGATTATGCAGAAGTGGATATACCAGACGGTGCATTGATATATTGTGATATTCCATATAAAGGATCAAACTGTGGGAAGTACAAAGGGTTTGATCATGAACGATTTTACGTCTGGGCTGAACAACAGGACAATATATATATCAGCGAGTACGATATGCCGGATTGCTTTATTCCGTATGCTCGTATTGAGAAAAATGTATTGTCTGCGGCAAACGGTAACAGTGCAAAGTCAACGGAACTGATATACACGAACCAGCGAACGTATGACAGGTTGCAAGATCAGACAAAAGAACAGATAAGGATGAACTTTGCGGAACAGGTTACGATATTTGATTTGATATGAAAGGGGAATGCAGAATGAACAAAGAAGAAGCTATCAAGGAACTAACAGACCTACTGCCCGAAGAGTTTTTGATGGACTATGCAGAGGCTATTGAAATGGGTATTGAAGCATTGGAACGTGAAGAATGCGGAGATTGCATAAGCCGCAAAAGCGTATCTGGTTGTGTTAGCACTATGTACTACAAGGGACTTGGAAAGCAGAAAAGCCTTGAATATATACTGAAATATATTGATCGTTTGCCCGCCGTGTTGCCGATGCCAAAGATGGGGAAATGTGTGCTTGACAAGATAAGAGCCGAGATAGATGGGCTAACATATTATTGGTGTGAGGTTAATCCGAGAAGTGTGATTGATGATGTTCTCAAGATTATTGATAAGTACAAGGCAGAAAGTGAGGAATAAATGAGAAATTATCAATGGTGGAAAAGACAAAAGAAAAGAGTCCGAAAAAAGTACACGCTTGTGTTAGGGCGTTATTTATCGCCTAAAGAGTTACGTGGGTGGTATAACCACTGGATAGGCAGAAAGTGAGGAATAAGGAATGACGATTGAAGAATTGACTAGGGATGTAGTCGGATATGAGGGTTTATATACTATAGATATATTTGGGAATGTAATAAACGCAAAGAACGGGAAAGAAGTGCCGCAACAAAAAAATAAGTTTGGATATATGAATGTTTCTCTAACAAAATGTAAAAAACAGAAACAACACAAGGTTCATAGGCTTATTGCAAAAGCGTTTATTCCAAACCCCTTAAATAAAAAGCAAGTAAATCATATTGATGGTATTAAAGATCATAATGTTGTTTGGAATTTAGAATGGTCTACACCAAAAGAAAATATAAATCA
>Ga0310786_10001596_pt1 | contig 36445 bp, 21 predicted proteins | sample AusTroGonzalo_MG_FD_203881 | JGI IMG/M metagenome (GOLD analysis project Ga0310786, IMG submission 203881) | Bovine rumen microbial communities from tropical cattle in Woodstock, Queensland, Australia - Gonzalo_03 (v2) (version 2) | ecosystem: Host-associated > Mammals > Digestive system >... | reverse complement strand
GAAGCCGTCGGTGTAATTTGAATCATACCAACTGAAGACGTCGTTCGGGTTAATCACACCCTTGGTGTCCCTAACGTTCGCCGCGTAGCCCTCGGTGAAAGCGTTGGTGTAGGTAGCGGGGTCGACGGGATCGAAATCTTTGATGCATATACTTATCGGCTGACGATCCGTGGTATTGAAAGTTCCCTCCTCGAAAATCAAACTGCATCCAGACTGCATCCCAATGTTCCAGCGGGGATCTGGATCTCTGGTCATTTCGAACGTCGGCAAGGCTTTGAGAATAACCATGCTGCCTCTTTCTAAGCCTATGCCGCCTTGAAGGTAACCACTGATGTAGACATCCTTGCCGATGGTCAAGCAGCCATCATATACTTGGGTTAAAACACCACCTTCTATGATTCTACCACCGACTTGGATTGCACCAGCATTACCACCGCTGATTTCACTGTTGGTAATGGTGGCCGTACCATAGATGTTGATACCCATTTTTCCAGTAATCACGCAATCATCGAATTCAGCCGTGCCGTAGTTGGTGATAGTATCCCATACAGTGGAGATGATGACCCCCTTGGCATTTAGCCTGCCGCCAGAGGCAACGAAAATAGCGCCGTGCCATGATTCGTCATTATTCTCTATGGAGCTTTTGTCCTTGTCATCACCGTTGTCCACGAGCGTCAGCGTCGCGCCATCGTTGATGACAATCAATATATCATCAATATCAGTATCGCCCGTAATATTATGGTCATTCAGGTCCAGCTTTACCTTCGTCGTCGTCTTGCCGTCGCCGATAACAAACCCTTTCTCTTTGGCAACGACGTCCGCAAGCAGGGTAACCGTCGGAATGAACTCCTCTTCGTCGGCCCCATTGCCGGCAACGTAGCCCGCATTGGCGAGGGTCAAAGCGGCGGGGAGGGTAAGATAGTTCTTGGTCGTGGGGTCGCTACCCTCGTTGTAAACAGTGACGCTCGCCTCGGCGTGGCCTAAAACCACCTCCCCGTCAGCATTCAGCGCGAGGCCGTCAGTGTAATTGTCATAGTAATTGTACCAACTGAACACCTCGTTCGGGTCAATCACTTTGCCACCGTCTTTAACATATTTGGAGTAATTGGTGGTGATGGGGTTGGTGTAGGTAGTGGGGTCGATGGGAGCGCCGTCCTCTTTGATGAATATACTTATCGGCTCACGACCCGTAGTATTGAAAGTTCCCTCCCCGAAAGTCAAACTGAGTCCACAGGGAATCGTGATATCATAGATTTCAGGATCCCTACTCTTGCCGAACGTCGGCAAGGCATTGAGAATAACCGCGCCGTCATTGTAGCATATGCCGTAACATGCAAAATAAGGGATGTAGACATCCTCGCCGATGGTAGTGGTGCCACCAACGACCCAGATTCCATAATTACTACCGCTAAGGTTGCTTCTGGTAACGTAGGTCGTGCCGTTGGATTTGAAACCACAATCGCCACCGAGGTCGCAATCATCGATTTCAGCCGTGCCGTCAATGTAGATACCAGGGTGATTTCTACCGTCGATGCTCACCCCCGTCACATGAAGCGTGCCGCCAGTGTTAACGTTAATAGGGTTACGGCCACAAACATCAACAGCCGTTAAGGTGCCCTTTTTGTCCGTGTAGGTATCGGTGTTAATGACCGTCAGCATCGCACCACTATTGACGGTAATCAAATTATCATCAAAATTGAACGAAATCGTATGGTCGTTCAGGTCGAGCGTGATGCTCTCGCTGATATAAACCGGGGCAGTAGCCGTGTAGTCCTTCAGGAGCGTAATCTTGTCCCCGTCGGCAGCAGCCCCGACGGCCTCGGCGAAGGTCGTGTAGTACGAGGTACTCGCGCTCTCCGTCCCCGCCTTCGTCAAACTGAAATAATCGTTCTCACTCTGCGCAAACGCGCTTCCTGCGCCGATAATAATCATCGCCGCCATCAGGAACAAACTCCTGATAATGTCATTACTTGATTTCTTCATGTTTAATTCCTTTATTTGCGCACAAAGGTACAAATAAATCCCCAATCATCAAAATAAATACCGTCCGAGTGAGGTTAAGATTGAAAGATTTTCTTTGTACCATATTTTTAATGATTATTCTTTTCGGGCTGCAAAGTTACAAATTCTTTTTGAAATAAGGTGTACAAATTCTTAGAAATTGTACACCTAAGTCTCGATTTCATCGGGGAAAGACTCTTAGCATAAGAGATTTTCCCAGCTTTCACAAAGCGAAGGGACTGAAAGAAGCCTTCTTCATTCGCAGGGCAAGCCCTGCAGATCTCAACTCACCCGATTTGCAAGGTTTTCGTCATTTTTTTGCTATAGGGCGAAAAAAAACGAGGTGCACTTGAGGCACCTCGTTCACCTAAGAGGATCAGATGGGTCGCATGTACCAGCCACGGCGACCGGCGACGGCACCGGCCTGGAAGTGGGTGGCGAGGGCCGTGGAGAGCTCCCTGAGCGTCGGCAGGTCGGCGGCAGTGACGCGGCGGCGCAGCGACTGCTCGATGTCGGCGAGCGTCATCAGATAGTCCTTGTTGCGCTCCATCGGCTCGAAGAACTCAGTGAGCACCAGCTCGCCCTTCTTCATCTGCTGGAACTGGCGGTTGTGGGCCTCCATGCGCGCCTCCTCATCGCAGCTGGGCCAGTAGCGGGCACCGTGGCGCAGCTCGTAGAGGGCCTGGGCATAGAGCTGACGGTAGTTCAAGGTCGGCTCGGTGTCGATGATGCCGTTGACGGGACAGCAGATGTAGCGGCGCGAACCCGTCGGGTCGGTCAGGGGACGGGACTGGTTGGTGGTGGCGATGAATGAGGCAGTGCGCTGCGACAGCACATACTGGTCGGAGCGCATCTTACGCACCTGCACGTCCTTCTCGGCGAGGATGCGCTTGATCTTCGCCTGTTCGCGCTCGGTCTTGGCGTTGTACTCGTCGATGTTGACCAGAGCCATGCGTGCCAGCACACGCTCCACTTGCTCGGCATTGTCCATCTTGATGTCGTCGATGAAATAGTCGTGGAGGGCAGGCGGCAGGATCATGCGGCAGAAGGTGGTCTTGTGGGTGCCCTGGGCGCCGATGAGCAACGGCACGAGCATGTTGCCGAAACGCTTGTCACGGCCCAGCCACTGGGCGACCATCGCGAGGAACCAGCGGTGGAACAGGGGTTCCCAGTCGACAAAGTCGGTGGGTACGCGACGGGCGAGCATGCCGATGTGGTCGCGGCGGCCCGTCCACCGTCCGCAGCCGCTGAGGAACTCGCGGATGGGGTTGTACTGCGGCAGGAGCGAAGAGCCGATGTAGTTCTGCAGGTCGAGTCCCCAGCCCGTGCAGCCCTCGCGCATCTGCTCGTGAACCATCTTACGGCAGTCGCGCTCGGTCAGCTGTCGCCACGGGTGCCAGGCACCGTCGAGCGGACGGAACTCTTCAATTTTTTTCACCGTGTTATAGCGCAGCTGATAGCGCCGAGTGAAGAAGTCCTCGATCTCGCTGGCGATACGCTCCTGCCGGGTGAGCACGGAGCAGGGTCTGACGGGGCGTTTCATATAGGCGACACGGAAGATCTTGCGTACCTCGTCCTGGCTGAGCGTGATGCGCTCCTGAGCGACGGTGCGCAGCGCGCACGGCTCCTCGGGCAGTCCGGCATGGCGGCAGTTCTCGGCCGTCAGGCGCACGATCTCCTCCTCGTCGGCGCTCTCGGCGAGGGCAGCTGACAGGCAGGTGTAGTACGAAAGACGCAGTTGGCGCAACGAGAGTACTTCCTTCGTCTCGTCAAGGCGCCCTTTTTTGTCGAAATTTGTCTTTTCTTTTCTCATCTTGTTTAATTTTTTTGGTTGAACATGAATTTTTGTATGTTAAAGGCTCCATTCTGATGAGCGGAGGCTCTAAATTTTCAGCCGGAGGCTCTAAATTTCCAAGCGGAGGCTCTAATTTTCTGGCCGGAGCCTCCGTTTCAGGTGCGTGAGGTGCCCCAGGTGCAGCTTGTTTTTGCAAAGGTAGTAGTTTATCTTTTACCACGGAACGCCCAGCCCGCCACCGAACTGTTAATTTTTCCGAACTCCCGATAAACACTGGTCTTCCGAGCGGGGGTGTTTTCTTTTCCAAAACCACAGATTACACAGATTATACAGATTATGATACATCACCTTCGCACGCTTTTTACTTTTTTAATGCAAGAAAAGTATCAGATTAAAAAATAATTTGTAACTTTGCAGCGAAAACAACAAACTTATAATCATGGTGAATCCTGTTGCAAGAACAATTGACAATGACAAGGTGCATTTCGCAACACTGGCCATTGGTGCGACATCGAAGAAAATGGGCATCACTGCTACCGATTTGTTTAACCGGCTGAAACGCTACAATCTTATCAAATCATTGTTGTTCGATTGTTACGACACGCTCCACGCAGAAAGTATCGACGGTGTGGTTTGGAATGTAATGGAATCCTTAAAAAATAGAGAGGAGACCGTTAAATGAAAATCACACTCTACCATGGCTCGTATGTCAGTGTTGTTGAGCCACTTGTTAATGTAGGACGGCGGGAATTGGACTTCGGCCCAGGTTTCTATGTTACTCTTCTGCGTGACCAGGCCGAACGCTGGGCACGACGCGTCTGTGTTGTCCGTGCTGTCGCCACTCCTCTGCTTTCTATTTATGAGTTTGATGAAAGTAACCTCCATAGTGATGTCAGACGACTGAAATTGAATAATTATGATCAAGAATGGCTCGACTTCATCGTCAACAGCCGTAAGGGTTTAGAACCATGGGCCAACTATGACATTATTGAGGGCGGTGTAGCCAATGACCAGGTTATCGATACTGTCGAAGACTACTATGCTGGGCGCATCACCGCAGAACAGGCCATTGGTCAGCTACGCTTCGCTAAACCGTCTCATCAAATGTGTATCCGCAGCCAAGCCATTGTTGACCGCTGTCTGCGATTTATCGGAACAGAGACCATCATGAAAGGAGGAGGACAAAAATGAGAGATCAAGTACTCTGGCGCAAGACCGCCCGCATCATCACATTGTTAGCCGACCGTCTTGGTGTGTCACCAGAAAGGGCTATGGATCTTTTCTACAATTCCCATACCTATGAACTCTTTGCCAACCCCGACAGTGGTCTGCAATTGTTGGGTGACGACTACATCGTCACTGATATGCTCAGGGAACTTGAAAGATAGTGTGATTCGACATCATCAAATGCCGGAGTGGGGTACAGCATCATTCAAGTCATAGTCGCTATCATTGTAAGTACCTGAAACAAAGCATATTAAGCGCTGCCATATACGAAAGGTTCAGGCAGAAATTGGGTGAACGACGTCACCAAATGACAATGGGCTGTGCCAAAGTATCGTTTTTACTGGCAAATTAATGGAAAAGTTCGCATAGATTTATAAATTCTGTTAAATATTTGGTTTCCAGTGTACCACTTTCATGTAGTGAGTGAATAAAAATCGTATATTTGCAGCAGATTTCATGCTGTCGTGGCTGACAAAGCGTTGTCATTAATCTCATTCGGTGCAGGATTAGCTACCTTATCTATTGACAATCGCCTCTTTGACCGGAGGGGCATAAATAGAAGAACCGTATTGAGATGAGAACAACCACTGACATTTTCATGGATCTGGCAGAATGCAAAAGACAACGAGCAGAGATTGATATTCGTGAAAGAGAATTGCTCTGTGAGTTAGCTGGAGTATCTGTCCAACCGTATGAGGTGGTTGCGAAACCTCCTCAACGGGTCTCCCCAGACCAACAGCCGAACCAACCGGCACCCCGTTTTAAGCTGGCCCGTTTTGTGAAAGGGAAATTCGCCCTTATCATCTGGGCCGCTTGCAGGCTAAAGGCGTTCGTCAGGACTGATGGAGAAGATGTGTACATGAGGGACGTCGCAAACGAGATCGGAGCATGTCTCGGAATTCATTTTACAGAAGAGGAATGGAGGTCAACACTGGCAGGCAACTTCAATGTTAATGAACCAAGAACCTTCTTATGGAAGATGGAGGAAGAGATCAGGCAAAGATATCTGGGACGGAAAAAGGCTGATAATGAGACGGAGGCATCAAAAAATGTTAAAGTTTGATTATACCCCTTTACACCTCTAAAGACCGACTGCAGGAATCTGCCTACTTTTGCACCCAGGACGGAGGAAATAGCCACTCCGATCCTGGGTGCACCCTTTTAATGGGCTTATTACTTTAATAATAAGAAAGGTATGAAGAAGTATTATGAATTAGTTTTGGTACGCATCGCGAAGATGGAGAACTACACTATCGGACGTTTGTACGTCAAGTATGACAAGCCGGTCGTCAAGTGTGTTGACGGCGAGATTGTGACCGAGGACAAGCGTTATCTGTGCGATACGCTGGAGCCGAGGCGTCGCAATCTGAAGAAGGAGAAGAAGGTTCTCGGGCGTACAGCCATCCCTGAGGGCCGCTATCGGATCGTCATCACCAAGTCGTTCCGCTTCAAGTGCTGGCTGCCGCAGGTCAGGGAGGTGCCGGGGTTCAGCGGTATCCGTTTCCATGCCGGCAACTACCCCAGCGACACGAGAGGCTGCATCCTTCCGGGCTGGAACCGCAAGAAGGGCATGGTGGTGAACTCCCGCGCAGCCCTGCAGATGCTGATGCAGGAGATGACCGCCGCCCTCGACCGTGACGAGCAGATCTGGCTCACGATCATGTAGGTCCTGCTGGTCGCCGCCAGGGAGACCGTCAAAATCTCCCCCTCGCGGAACCCCTGTGTTTATCGGGGTTTTGAAAAAAAGTCAGTCCCGCAGTAGCCGAAACTATTGCGGGATATTTTTTTTCGCCGTACCTTTGCCGTCGCAAACAAGTTGCAACAGCGATTGAAGGCTGCGGCTCAGCATAGCTCGAGCGAGCTCGGCTCTGCATTCGCCTTGCACTTCAATTGCACCGTCGCAAACAATCAAAACCGGTTAGATGAGTTGCACTCGAGAGTAATTAACAAAAGTAACAACCAACACAAAAACTAAACAAAGATGAAAAAGAATGTATCGAATTCAAGTAAGAAAGAACTGGCCAAGTTCATTGTACAGCTGATTGCAGCCATTGCAAGTGCCATCCTGACGGCGTTAGGGGCTTCAGCATGCGTGATTCATTAACATTATTAACAACACAAAAAATTTAACTATTATGCTTGAACTTAACATTTATCAGAACAACAACTCGTATTCAAACGCGTATGGTAAGGAGTTTGGTCGTGTGGAGTACAAGAAGGCCATGGACATCGACGACATGGCAGAGCACATGGCAGAGCACAACACCCCGTTCTCCAAAGGCACCATCGCAGGTATCCTGAAGGACTTCGTGGCCTGTACCCGTGAGGTCTGTCTCGACGGTCACACCGTGAAGATCGACAACCTGGCCATCTTCAAGTGTTCCATCCAGGCCAACGGCCTCCAGCTCGGAGAGAACTACAAGATCGTTGCCGGTCTTGGTGGCCTGCCTCCCACGAAGAATGCCGACGGCACCGCCCGCACCCCTGACTACACGAAGGAGGCGCAGTATGCCGTGAAGAGCGTGAAACTGCTGGCCCAGGCCACGGGCGACTTCACCCGTGAAGAACTGAACGGCGATGCCACCTTCCGTTGGACGAAGGCTGCCAAGCAGACCATCGATGCCATCGTGAATCCCACGCCTACACCTGAGACACCTGGCGGCGGTGACTAATCCTGACAAAAAAGCGGCTGTGCCAGTGAGCACAGCCGCTTTTTTTTATTGAAACTCGGATTACTTCACGATGAACTTCTTTCCCTGCTTCACATAGACACCCTTGTGGAGTGTGCTGACGCGGGCACCGGTAAGGTTGAAGATAGGAGCATTGTGGTCGGAAATCTCGCGGCCCATGCCTACCTCCTTGATGCCAGTGCCGCTCTGTACGAATGTACGAACGCGAGCCAGAGCAGTGTCGATACGATAGAGCTGGAAGGTCTCAGTACCCTTGATGACGCTCAGGCCAGACTCAGGAGCCCAGTTCTCAGCATTGTACTTGGCGATAGCCTCTTCCTCAGTCTCAGCGTAGATGGTGATGTAGTCAGTCTTACCACGACCGTAGTTGTCGACGCGGTTCACGATGATGTAGTCATTGTCGGTCAGGCCATCAACACCGAGAGTAGCGTTCTGGACGGTGATGCTTGCAGTCTGCTCGTCGCCAAGGACACCAGTCTGAATCAGACCAACACCAAGATTGAACTTCATCTGTGTGCAGTCAGAACCGTCACCGGCAGTGCCAAACCATGTATAGACAGGAGCGAAGATCTGGTGTGCGAACTCCTCAGTGATGACAGACGGAGCAATCACGAAGCGGCGGATACCACCGTGAGCAACGTCGTAAGGACGAACCTGTGCGGTATCACCTACTTCAGTGCCCTTGATCCAGGTGAAGCGGAGAGCATCGGGACGTGCAGTCCAGTTGTTCTCACCAGACATATTCTCAGCCACCAGCGTCTCAATCTCACTGAAGCCCTTAGCGGTCAGGTCGGCATCGCTCATGTGCTGGAAGTCGATATCGTCCTTCACGGCATACTCAGTGTTGTTCTCATACTTGATGGTTGTTGAACCGAACTGATCCTTACCACCATCGTGAGTAGTAATCTCCAGTGTACCCTGAGCCGTAACGGTCAGCGACTCACCAGTCTGGCAGTTCTCCTTCTCGATCACGTCACCGGCAACCGGTGTGTACTTGTAGTTGAAGAAGAGAGCAGGCTGCGTGGGAACGTCCGAATTGCTGACGGTCATCTTATAGGTCTTTACGAAACCAGCGTCAACACCCGTGATGTCAGCAGCGACAGCAGGCAGATTGATGATCTCGGCAACGACATCGACAGAAACCTCCTCAGACTTGGCAGAGCCGGACTCCGTCCAAGCGACGAGCTTACCGGAAGTTGTGAGGTGATACTTATACATGCCGGGCAGCGTATTGTCGTCGGGGTTCAATTCAGCACCATCGAAGGTCACGTGCAGCACCTCATTGTTGCTCTCCTCGAAGGAAACGGTATAGGTACGGGCTGTTCCGTTGACACCGGTCAGAGCGACGGTAGGAGCATTTGCATAGTCCTCAGCGGTCTCCACCTGAACGAGGATATTATCAATGTAGTTGATAGAACCAACCTTACCACCCAGCACGTTCAGACCAGTGGCACGCAGATTCTCGACATACTCAGGAACATTGTAAACGCCACTGACAACGGGATTTCCGAATTCATCGGCCACATTGTAGGCAACGGTACGAGCCAGGACATCCACATCGAGTTGGATCTTGTAGAAAGAGTCGAAGTTGATGGTAGCGATGTTGGTAGAGTCGCCGTTCACAGCATAGGTGTTACCCTCCTTGGCCTCATCGGTGAGTTCAGTCAGGTCGAACAACCACCAACGGAGAGGTTCTGTTGCACCTGCCTTGATCTCGCCGGCAGCCCTACGATAGTTCTGGTTCTGCCAACGGTTGGTTGAGAATACAGAGTCAGACATGATCACAATCTCGTTAGCCAGATTGGTATCGGGCTTCTTCTTCGGACACCACTCGAACTTCAGGGTGTACTGGTTGACACCCTCACCATAGATGTCAGTTCCCCAGAGGGTGTAAGCATTGCGCTCACCGCCACCAGACTGCTCAAAGCTGAAATACTTTCCGAACTCGTCACCGGCAATGGTCATACCACCAGGGCAACTCGGAGATATCCAGTTAGCATCGGCAGGAGTTACTGCCAACTCGAAATCCTGCTTGTACAGGTTCTTGATACCAGCACTTGCGACTACGGAGCCAGCAAACAGTGCTGCAAAAAGGAGATAAAATTTTCTCATAATTGTTACGTTTTAATTAGTTATATAACAGTGTAATAAATGAAAGATTCTAATTCGATGCAAAGGTACAAAATAAATTGTAAACTGCAAAGGATAAGAGGAATTTAACGTTTTTAAATGCGGGCAGTCGGGACTGCCCGCATTTATACAATTATTAATTCCAGCCAGTATTCTGGTCGAGGCTGCCGGCCTTGAGGATCTCGCTCTGCGGAATGGGGAAGAGGTTCATCTTGTCCTCCCACAGACGGGTCTGCACCACCTTCTTGGTCTCGGTGAAGGTATCATCGCCCGTCTTGGTGATCTCCAGACCGTAGATGGTCTTGAAATACTTGTCGCCCTCTTTCCAGCGGCGCACGTCGAAGAAGCGGTGCCCCTCGAAGGCCAGCTCCACGAAGCGTTCCTTCTTGCAGGCCTCCAGCGTAGCCTCGGCATCGGTCAGGTCGGCCAGTCCGGCACGCTTGCGCACGGTGTTGATGGCCTGTGCCGCCGTCATGGTGAAGCCCGACTTGTCGCTCAGGTTGAGCAGGGCCTCGGCATAGTTGAGGTAGAACTCAGCCAGACGGAAGGTGACCCAGACATGGTAGAAGGAGTTCTCGCCGTTACCGGCAATCTGCGTCGTACCGTCGACATACTTCTTCAGATAGTAGCTCGTCGGCGTGGCGTTGACATTGGGCAGGCCGTTGACGCCACCCGTGAACGTCTCCAAGGGCTGGGTATTGGCGTTGGGCCACATCTCACCGTTCTTAGCCACCGTGGCAGCCAGACGGAGGTCGCCGTCCTCGTAGGCCTCCACCAGGTTCTGTGTCGGGCAGTTGCCACCCTGGCCACCGGCACCGGCACCAGACATGCCCACGGGGAAGTTGTACTTCTCGAACGAATTGGAGGCGCTCAGCACGCGGCGGGCAAAGATGATCTCGGCAATGGCCTTGGCATCCTTCCAGTTGGTCTGGCCCTGGAACAGTCCGGCATAGTCGGACGACAGGGTGAACTTACGGGCCTTGCAGGCGTTGATCAGCTCGAGGTTGGCCTGGGCTGCTGCCTTCCACAGCGACTGGTCGTTATTAGGGTTGAACAGCGGACTGGCGTGATAGAGGGCGGCACGGGCACGCAGGGCCAGCACGGCCAGGTTGTTGGCACGTCCGGTCTCAGAGATACTCAGCGCCATCTTGCCCAAGTTGGCATAGTCTTCGATGATGGTGTCCTTGATGGCCACGCACTCGTCGTCGATGAACTTGAAGATCTCGTCGGCCGTGGCACGGGGCAGGTTGTTGGCCTCGGCAGCGTCCATATCGGTCGTCTTCAGGGGTACGCCGCCATACTGGCGAACCAGCAGGAAGTAGAAGTAGGCACGCAGGAAACGGGCTTCGTACTGGAAGTTGTTGTACTGGTGCATCTCCTCGCGGTAGTTGATGTCGAGCTTGTAGTCATCGAAGGTCAGGTTATTGAACTCATCGAGGAACATATTGGCATAGCTGATGCCCTCGTAGCAGGTAGTCCAAAGCGAGCCGTTGGCATTGGCCGGACTCCAGGCACCGTTGTAGAAGCTCTCGATGGCGTTACCCGACTGCGAATAGACCGCCTCGTCGGTGGCCGAAGCGAGCATGGCACCGCTATAGTTGTTGCCGAAGTCGTAGTCGAGCTTGCTGTACATGGTGGTGATGAAACCGCCGGCACGCTCAAACTTCACCTTCATATACTCCGCATCGTCGTACTTGAACTCCTTGTAGTCCATCTTGTCACTACAAGAAGTGAAGAGTGAACAGTGAATAGTGAATAGTGCTGCGCACATCACCCACTTGACTGATTTGTTTATCTTTGTATTCATAATTATCAATTGTCAATTCTCAATTATCAATTGTCAATTCTCAAAATGCCAACTGCACACCAACGACGATACTCTTGTTGAGCGGATTGGTCACACCGTATGACTCGGGATCAGCATCGTCGATATGATCGAAGCAGAGAAGGTCGACACCACGCACATAGAGCTTGGCGGTGCTGACAAAGCCCGTCTTCTGGACAATCTCCGTCGGCAGGTTATAGTAAACCTCCACATTGCGGAGCTTCAGGAACGAACGGTCGCGCTGCCAGTAGGTGCTGGGCTGATAGTTGTTGGCGTTGCTCGTCGTGCTCAGACGCGGGAACGGGGCATTCACGTCGGGGTTCGACGGACTCCAGCGACCATCGTAATACTGCTGCGAGAGCGAGGTGCTGTTCAGCAGCGGCCAGTACATGCCCTTGGCATTGAGGTTGGCCGTGTAGCGGCCCACACCCTGGAACATCAGGTTGAGACCAATGCCCTTGTACTCGGCACCGGCATGGAAGTTGTAGAAGATCTCTGGGGCGATGCCGCTGTAGCCGATCTTCGTCACGTCGTTGGCATCGATCAGGCCGTCGCCGTTCACATCCTGATACTTGATGTCGCCAGGACGAACGGTCGAGAAGTTCTGCTTGGGGCTGTTGTCGATGTCAGCCTGGTCGCGGAACAGACCGATGGCAATCAGACCGTAGGAGGAACTGAGCGGATTGCCTGTCTGCACGAGGTTGTCGTATGCCTTGGGCTCCTCGGCCTGCTCCTTGATCTCATTCTTGTTGAAGTTGAAGCTGCCGCCGAGGTTGAAGGTCACGTCAGCAATGGTCTTGGTGTAGTCGAGCGAGAGCTCGAAGCCCTTGCTGTCGACGATACCGTCATTGGTGTAGGGAGCCTCGAAACCGATGAGGGCAGAATAGGCGCCGGCACCAGATACCCAGATGTCCTTACGCTTCTGCATATAGGCATCCAGCTCTACGTTCAGGCCACCGAACAGGGTGGCATCGATACCCACATTATACTTATAGGCCTTCTCGTTTGAGGGATCGACAGTAGCCATCCGTCCACGGACCATTGCCGCAAAGGCGTTGCCGCTGTTAGCCTCGTAACCGCTACCGAAGGGGTAGTTGTAGGAGGAGTTGGCGCCGTAGGACTGTACGTAGTAGTCCCACACATTGTCACCAGGCAGGTAGTCGGCATTGATGATGCCGAAGCTGGCGCGGAGCTTCAGGAAATTCACTATGGGATTGTCTTTCAGGAAGCTCTCATTGGAGAGGACCCATGCTGCCGACACCGTCGGTGCGAAGTTCCACTTAGTGCCCGGGGCCAGGCGGTTGCTGCCCGAATACATCAGGGCCACCTCGGCAATGTAGCGGTTGTCGAAACCATAGTGGGCCAGGAACGATGCGTTCTGACGATAGATCGTGTAGCCCGTGCTACCCGTCGAGTTCTGGTACTCGTAGTCATACTTCAGCTGGCCGTAGAGGTAATGCTTCTCAGCGAAGGTACGCTCGTAGTTCAGTCCGCCCTGGATGATGAGGCGGCGTGCCCACTGGTCGGTGGCAGCACCCTTACCCATCGTGCCCGGCGTACCCGAGGTCCAGTATTCGCCAAGCTGGGGCTTACCGTCCTGCCAGCCGCTCACGGGATAGCTGCCATAGACATAGGTCATGGAGTGATCCTCGTAGAGGGTGCTATAGGTGTCGTAGCCTAAGCGGGCCGTCATACTCAGACCCGGGAGCCAGTACTTCAGGTCCTGCGTCAGCGTCATGTCGGCATAAAGGGCGCGCTCGTGGATCTTGTAGTAGGCAGCACCCGACGACTGTGCCACCGGGTTCGACTCGCCCGAATAGGTGGAGTTTCCACCCCACTCGCCCTTCTCGTTCTTGATGGGGAAGGCACTGGAGGGGATGCTATAGACCATATCCCAGAGGTCGGCCTGCGAGCCGGGGCGTGACATCTCGCTCAGCACGCCGAGCATGTTCACCTTCAGCATCGTGGTCGGGGTGAGGTCGATATCGAGGTTGGTACGCAGGTTGCCGCGTACATACTTGTCCTGTGTGGAATAGCCGTCGTTGTCAGAGAAGTTCTTGATGAAGCCCTTGTCCGACAGCAGGTTCAGCGTAGTGTAGTAACGGAAGCGCTCGCCGCCGCCGCTGAACTCCACACCGATCTTGTTGGTAGCGCCGTTGTTGCGGAAGGTCTCGTCCACCCAGTTCACGTTAGGATATTGGTAAGGATACTGACCGCTCTGGAAGGCTGCCAGCTCCTCAGCCGAATAGCGGGGAGCAGCGCCCTCGTTGGCCAGAGCCTCATTGACGGCACTGGCGAAGGTGGCACCACTGACGAAGCTCGGACGGTTCACCTGCGAATTGAACAGGTGGTCGTAGGTGACGCGGATCTTCTTGGAGTTGTACTCACCGCGCTTGGTCGTGATCAGGATGGCACCATTGGCGCCCTTATAGCCATAGAGGGCCACGGCGGCGGCATCCTTCAGGATACTGACGTGATCGACCTCGTCGGCACTGACGATACTGATGTCACGCTCCACGCCATCGACGAGGATCAGCGGTGTGCTGGTGCTCAGGCTCTGGAGGCCACGGACATAGAACGTGGGGTTCTGCTCAAAATACGTACCGCTGCCCTGCAAGGATACCAGACCGTTGCCCTGACCAAGGATGGAGTTGCCCACATTCTTGGCCGAGCGCTTGTTGACATCCCTGTTGGTGATGACAGAGACAGCTGCCGTTGACTGTGCACGGGAGAAGTCCTTGTTGGCTCCCACCTCGATGACCTGGTCAACGAAGCTGATGCCCGTGCTGTCCTGCTGTGCTGCTGTCGGCAGACAGGGAAGGGTGAGTAAAAGTGAGAGGATGAGAAAGTGAGAAAGTGAGAAACCCTTCATCCTTTTGACTGATTTGTTTATCTTTGTAATCATAATGTTCAATTTTCAATTTTCAATTCTCAATTGTCAATTAACATCACCATCCCGGATTCTGCACCAGGCCGTAGCCCTTGTTGATCTCTGTCAGAGGCAGCGGGAAGAGGAACCACTTGAGGACCTCCTTGTCGGTGGGGCTGTAGTCCCAGAGGACACGGCTGCGGTTCTGCAGTTCAAAGAGGCTGTGCTCGAAGCGGCTGGGCTCTGCCACGCCGGCATTCTTGTCGTCGCCGATATAAGGACGGATGTTGTGCTGCCAGTCCTTACCGATCTGGATCAGGCGATAGGTCAGCAGTCCGTGGAGGCGCTTGGTCATCCAGTCACCGCGCTTGTAGCGGATCATATCATAGTAGCGGTTGTTGCTCATGCCGAGCTCACAGGCACGCTCACGGAGGATCTCCTCGATGACGTCTTCCTTATTGTCCATATTGGGCTTCACGGCAGCCTTCGACTTGGTGATGCTGGCCTTCAGGCCCTTCATGCCAACACGGGCACGGACCTCATCGACATACTTCAAAGCCTCGTTCAGCTGGTCGCACTGGGCCAGGCACTCGGCATACATCAGCAGCATCTCGTCGTAGCTCAGATAGACCCACTGGGTGTACTTACCCTGATACTCACGGCCCAGATAGTACTTGATGGTGCCGTAGCCGGAGGGGAAGCGCTCGGTATCCTGTTCCACGATCTTGCCGTCGGCATCAGCCACCTGGTACTTCTCATGGTAGCCGCCGACCCAGAGCTCATAGTTGTTACCCTCAGACACGCCCGACGTCCAGTTCAGACGCTCAGACTGTCCGTTGACAATGGCGTTCTCATAGAGGCGCGGGTCACGGCTGGCCTTGCGCTGCACAGCACCGCCACGTCCCTTGACATATTCGAAGAAGAGCTTGCCCTTCTCACCGTTGATGTTGCCGGCTGCCATGTCACCCTCCCAGTCGAACGGGGTACCGTCGGCCCAGCAGAACATATCCACATATTCCTGTGTGGGACCGTAGGAATGGCGGAACGGGCCGGGGCCTGTCTCCGTCGTCGTAGGACCTACGAAGTTGTTCCACTGGTAAGAGGCCTTGTTACTGGTGGCACCAGCCACACGGGTAGAGTGGATGATCTCACGGCTACCCTGATAGATATAGCCCATGCGATAGGCCTGACGGTAGGCGTCGGGCGTGGCGGCGGTGGCCTGATTCAGCTCATACCAGTTGCCGTTGGCGGCATTGGCATTCATGAAGTCCTTGCAAGCCTGGAGCGCACGCTCCCAACGGGCCTGCTGGAAACTGCCGTGCCAGACGATGCTGTCCTTCTCGGCATCGGTCGTACCATCGTAGTAGGGCTGATTGGAGTTATAGAGCGGCGAAGCGTTGAACAGCAGGACCTTGGCTTTCAATGCCATCGCACCGGCAGCCGTCCAGCGACCGGTGTTATTGGTGGCGTCGGTCTCGATCGTGCTGCCATTGTAGGCCCAGAGCAGGTCGGGGATTGCCTCATCGAGCAGTTGGACCATATAGTTGGCCGTGGCCTCAGCCGTGGCCCTGCGGGTAGAGAGGTCGCCCTCCGTACCAGTATAGGTATGCTCAACAATGGGCAGGCCGCCATAGACGGAATAGAGGTCGAAATAGCGGCTGGCCATGATGCACTTGGCCTGAGCGATCATGTTCCTCTTCTCCGATTCCGACAGGCCGGGCACCTTGTCGATGTTCTCGATCAACAGCCAGCAGTGGTGTACCGTCTCCCAGACCTTATCGTCGTTATAGGCGATGATGGCACGGTCGTTGGAAGTCAGTGCATTCGAGTAATACATGGTATAGGCGTTCGAGCCGCTGAAGTGCTGGTGATAGCAGTCGGTCAGCGCGTCGAGCTTCGTATTCCAGTAGCTCTGGCTCCAGGGAGAGGCGGTAGAGTTCTTATAGGGCAGTCCGTAATACTGCTGCACATAGAGTCCCACCAGGAACTGCTTGGTATATTCGGCACTGTTGAACACCGTGTCGAGCGTCACTGTACCGCCTGGTGCCTTCTCGATAAAGGAACTGCCGAACTTGACGTCGTCGGTGCAAGAAGTGAAAAGTGAAAAGTGAAAAGTGAAAAGAAAAACACCCATCACCCACTTGACTGATTTATTTATCTTTGTACTCATAATTGTCAATTATCAATTATCAATTGTCAATTCTTTAGAATCCTAACTTAAGACTTGCGGTGTAAGTACGCTGCAGAGGATAAGAAGGCGTGGAACTGGCGCGGGCCTCAGGATCACCGAACTTATACGGGGTAAGGGTGAAGAGGTTGTAGCCGCTGAGAGCCAACTGCAGCTGGCTCAGGCCGAGCACCTTCATGAACGGGAAGTGGAAGTCGTAGGCAATCTGAAGGGTCTTCAGACGCATGTACTTGGCATCCTTCTCCCAAAGAGTCGAAGTAGCATAGTTCTGGATGGCGTTGGTCCAGGTGGCACGCGGATACTCTGCGTCGGGATCCGGATTATCCACCGTCCAGGTATTGTCGAGGTGGTACTGGAGCAGACCACCGTTATTCTCAGTGTTACGGTTGTGGAACGGACGCTGGAAGACATCGCCGAGCACACGGCTCACATCCCAGGCACCCGTGAACTGGGCACTCAGGGAGAAATCCTTATAATAGAGGGCGATGTTCAGACCGGCGATATACTGCGGGTCGTCGGTATAGCCGTAGTCACGGCTCATATCATTGGGGTTAATCTCGCCGTTGCCGTCGAGATCGACATAGACACAGTCACCGGGCTTCAGGGTAGAGACGAGCTGGGTGGGGAACTTCTGTCCGAATTCCTTCTCATAGTCAGCCTCAGCACCCTCGTAATAGAACTTCCAGAACTTGTACTGGGGACGGCTACCGATACGATGGCCTGCAGTGTACATATAGTCATTCTCCTGAGGAGCCTCACGATCTTCAACAATCACATTGTAGTTGTGCGAGACATTCAGTTTCAAAGAGTAGCGGAAATCCTTACCGATCTTATCCTGCCAGTTGACTGAGACCTCCCAACCGTGACTATCCACGATACCGAAATTGGCGTACGGCGGTGTGAAACCGATGAAGGCGGGAATACGCTTGTCGATGGCCAGGATGTCAGTACGGTGCTCCTTATAATAATCGAAGGTAGTACGCAGGCGGTCGTCGAAGAAGTTCATGTCGAAACCGTAGTCCTGCTTGAAGGCCTTCTCCCAGGTTACGTCGGGATTGTTCTTACTGGACTCGTAGGCACCCTTCGTTGCCGTGCCGTTCTCGACACCGAACAGATAGGCGTAGGCCACGCCGGAGTCGCTGCCCGACGAATACTGGGCACGCTCCCAAAGCGCCGTCTGGTTGACGTTATAGGGGTCAGCCATGAACATGAAACGGCGATCACTAATCTTATCGTTACCGACGAGACCCCAAGAGGCGCGGAGCTTCAGGAAGCTGACTACCTTCTTCAGGGGCTTAAAGAAAGCCTCGTCGCTGACCACCCAACCCACAGACCCTGCGGGGAAGGAACCGAAGCGCTTGCCAGGGGCGAAGTTCTCGGAACCATTGTAACCGAAGTTCACCTCGGCCATGTAGCGGTTGTTCCAGTCATAGGTGACACGCCCCACAAAGCCAACGTATGTACGCGGAATGTCAGAATAGTCACCCGAGATATAATATTCCTTGCTCTGGTTGTAGAGTGCCAGGGCCGATACCGTGTGGAGGCCGAAGCTGCGGCTGTAGTTCAGCGAGCCCTCGGCATACCAGTTACGGCTCTTGCCGTTCTGATAGTTGCGATAGGTGGGTGTCGTGTCGTCGCCAGCCTTGCGGTAGAGGATCTCCTCATAGACGCCGACAGGATTGCCATTGGCATCGAACACGGTGTTGCCGTTTTCATCGACCTGTGAGCCGCGATGGTACACAGCGGTATAGGTGGAGGCATCGTTGGTGATCTCCTTGGCGGTGGCGTAAGAGCTGTTGTAGGAGCCCTTCAGCTTCACCGACAAACCCTTCGTGATGAAGTCGAGCTTCTGGTCGAGCACGAGGTCCATCTGCAGCTTGTTGTTATTATATTGGAACGCACCGGGCTGGTTCATGCAATAGGCCATCGGCGTACCACCGGTGAAGGGCAGCACGGCAATCGTCTTGGGGTCGTCGCCCTCAATGGTCGTATAGTTATCAGAGGTGGAGTTGCTGTTGACGATATACTTGCCATCGACGAAGCCCGGGCTGCTGAACGGGGTGGCCCAATACACCTCCTTCACCAGCTGGTCGGACGACTGGCCGGAGTGAGGCTTGTTGGAGTTATCCACCTTACCGGAGATGTTGAAACTCAAACGAGTTGTCTTAGTGACATCGATATCGAGGTTCGAGCGGTAGTTGAAGCGCTCATAGCCATAGCCGAAGTCGTAGGGGCGGTCGAACTCCTTGAAGATACCGTCCTGGGTGAACATACCGGCAGAGATGAAGTACTTCACGGTCTTGTTACCACCGGAGATGTTCACGTTGTGCTGTGACTGCAAGGTCACGTCCTTCATGATATAGTCAGACCAGTTCATGCTCGGGAAACGGATGGGATCCGTGCCGTTCTTGAACATGTCGATCACGGTCTGTGAGAACTCACGGGCCGTGCCGTCGTTATCGTGCATCTGGTTGTGGAACATCGCATAGTCGTATGACGAAGCCATCTCTACCATCTTGGTAGGCATCAGTGCCGAGAAGGAGGTGCTGGCCGTGATATGGGCCTTACCCTCAGCACCACGCTTGGTGGTGATCAGGATGACACCGTTGGCACCACGCACACCGAAGACCGCCGTAGCGGAGGCATCCTTCAGAACGGTGACACTCTCGATCTCGTTGGGGTCGATATCCCACATCTCACGCTCTACACCGTCCACCTGGATCAGCGGAGAAGCACTGGCCGAGCCGAACGTGGCCTTACCACGGACGAAGATGCTGGCAGCATCGCTACCAGGCTCACCAGAGGTCTGCACGGTGGTCACACCTGAAAGCTGACCAGCCAGCACGTTGTTGACAGATGACACTGGTGTACGGGTCAGTTCCTCAGACTTCACGGAGGAGATGGCACCCGTCACAGTCACCTTCTTCTGCACGCCGTAGGCCACCACTTCGACGCCTTGCAGCATCGTGGCGTTCTCTTCGAGCGTGACACGCATACCGCTGACGGCCTTGACAATCTGATCCTTGTAGCCGACAAACGTGATTTTCAACTGCGTACCCGGCTTTGCCTTGATGGAAAAGTTACCATCGAAGTCAGTCACAGTACCGATAACGGGCTGGGAGCCTACAACGACAACGCTCGCACCGATAACTGCCTCACCCGTGTTGTCGACCACTGTACCCGTGATGGTCTCCGACTGCTGCACATTCTGCACAGCGGCATGGGCGGAAAGCATCCCGGCAGAGGGCGCAAACAACATTGCCGAGCAGAGCACGGCAATAGGTAGGGCCTTACCTTTGATAAACTTTAAATCATTCATACATTTTTTATTAAGTTATATATTTTTATCCACAAATTTCAGCAGACCAGTAGTTTCGGTTGCAAAAATACTATAATTATTTTAAATAATCCTGCCTTGCATACCTAATTTTGATGATAAAATCAAAAATCAAAGGTTAATTATCAAAAAGGTGGGGTTCACCCATTCAGGGAAGCACCTCTTGCATATAGATGGCATCGAGACTCCACAGGGCAGCGTCGTTGGTGTTCGATGTGCTGTCGCCGTGGTGCCAGAGTGCCTCCCAGGTGGTTGCCGTACGCTGTGGGTCGCGGTCCTGCCAGGCAGCGTAGGCCTCTAAGCGGCGAACCGGGAAATGACTGTTTCGGATGTCGATGGCCATCTGCTTGTAGCGGCGGGCGAAGTCGAGCCAAGTGTTATTGAAAAGTGAAAAGTGAAAAGTGAAAAGTGGGAGGAGTTCGTTCATGACTTCAAAGCCACCCATGATGGTCACCAAGTGGTTGGTGCTGCGGAGGGAGGGGTCGCCATCGTAAGAGATACGGCCGGTGGCGGGGTCATAGCCCTTGGCCAGATTGCCCGTGAAGATGCCGTCGGGCAGGGCGGCAATGCTGTTCAGGCCTGTCAGGATCTTGTCCCTGTAGCGTTCCGTGCCAAAGCGCTCCCACTCCGTCATCCAGTTACCGGCGTATGCCAGCCAGTCAGGACCGATGCGCAGTCGGGCCGGTGCCTGACAGGGATACTGACTGCGCGGCTCCGCCAGTCGCATGGGGTCAAGATGATACAAGAGGGTGTCGGCATCTGTCTGCTCACGCATCAGGTCACCCGTCCGCTCGTCGGTGGTGAGATAATAGTAGAAACGGTCGAAAGCCGACTGACTGATACGGGCCTCCTTGGCGCCACAGCCCCAATGGGTAACATTATGCCGACTGCCGAGCGGCGCGAAGGGGCCGATATGATAGACATCGACCTCGCTGCAATGGCGCGTCATCGCCTCTGCCATCCGCCAGATATCGGCACGACCCGTCCGCAGGAAATTATACCACAACCACATGGGGGTGGCGAGCTCCGTATTGTCCCAGGCAAAGCCGCCCACATCGTAACGCCAGTCATCACGCTCCTCATCGAAGGTGTGCATCACGTCGCCGTAGTTCCAGAAACCATACCACTTGTATTGCTCGATATAGCCCTGATAGGCCTTGATGAGCGTTTCCAACCGTTGTTCCACCCGATCAGACGGCTCCTTCGGCAACGACCAGATGCCGAAGGCCCGTTTCTCATAGAGATACTCAGGGGTCGGCAGGAGGTGGGCCTCGGAGGAATTGATAATTGATAATTGACAATTGACAATTTCTTTACGGCCAGGATAGGCGGGATAGGCCATCAGCGTCAGGACGCTGGTACGGGCGATGCCGTAGGGGGTGCTCATACCCTCCTGCACATCCTCGTAACTGGCGTTCAGGCCGTGGGCCACGGTGTCATAATGACAGAGGTTCATCGGCTCGGCCTCAGGACTCCACAGCCACATCGTCAGCTCAGCCTCGCCGCTGCGGGCACGACTGACCTCGATGGTCGAGGGATAGCTCTGCCAGAAATCCTTCAGACAGATGCCCAGTCCGCCACTGACATCACCCACGAAAGCGTAACCTGGCGAACGCACGCCTGTCAGCGTACCGATCCAAGGACTGACAGAGGTAGCCCTCTTGCGGATGGTGTAAGAATTATCGGTGAGCTGCGACAGACGGAAGCCGTCCCACTGCGCCCACTGGTCCAGCAGTTCACGGTTACGGGAATCGAATGAGTCCTCATCAGGAATGCGAAGCCCGTCCATCTGCTCGGCCTGCAGATTCCGGTTGCGCTCACCCCACAGCATCAGGGGCCGACGACCATCGAGCGGCTGCACGGGCTCCGTCCATACACCGTCATCCGTGGCAAAGGCGATGTGACGGTTGTAGGCCCGCTCCCGCATCGGCACGGCGAATCGGACACCTAACGAACGGATCATGTCGCGCTGGGCATCCCCATTATATATAAAGGTATGCGCGAGGCGTATCTGCTCACTGCCGGCATAGAAATACAGACGGACCGTGAAAGGCAGCCACTCACGGGCAGCATTCTTATGAACGCCTTCGATCTTGATGACCGTCCGTACCTTGCCAGCACGCTCGACAACGGCACTCCGAACCTCGGAGTGATAGTTGTCGGTCGCCGCCGATGCCACCAAAGAGGCCTTGCCCCCTACCCGCTTGCCGTCGAGACAGAGGCTGTCGAGCAGGAAGGCACCACGTTTTGGGATATAAGCCGTCAGCTTTCCTGTATTAACGACAATGCTGTTGGCGCTATTTGAATTGACAATTGATAATTGACAATTGACAATTGTTGCACGTTGTTTCCGGGTGGGCTTGACGCTGATGACCTTCAGGTTCTCACTTCCTGCGGGGATGACAGCGGCGAGACCGGCCCACTTCACCGAGCCGTCAGGCCAGCGGGCATTCACCCAGGCATCCGTGGGAATATCATTTGACAGCGTCAGCTGCGACACATCCTTCAACTCCCCTGGTGCAAACGGCACTCCGAAACTCACAGGCAAAGCCTCACGCCCCTTGGCGGTGTCGGAGAAGGCTATCCAGTGCAGCGGGATGCCCGTCGTCTGGTACGACAGTTGCGGTGTATCGTAGTATTTGAAATTCGTCAGACGGGTTCTGGAGAGCGTCGTACGGAAACCGAACCAGCCCTCCTCCAACGGCTGGGGATCCAGATAGTCCACGACACACGCCCCATCGATGAAGAAACGCGTATGCCCCATCTTGCTCTCTATCTTCACATGATACCAATGATTACCTTTCAGCAAATGCTGTGCATCGGTGTATTCCTTCAGGATGGCCGGACGCTTGGCAGCCTCCTCCACCCCAGCCTCATCACCGTCATAACGACGGAAGCGGGTGGTCGTATTGTGATTGCCGCCATAGCCGAGGTAATACATCTGCAGGGTATAGCAGCGCACGAAGATGCCACTGCGCCACTCTGCCCTCGTCCACAGGTCCTTGGCACGAGGATCGTTGGCCAGCCAGAAGCAGTTCAGGTCGCTCACGCGGTCACCCGACTGTCCTTCGTCCACGACGCAGGCATCATACTCGACGGTCATCCCAGCCTTCATCTTCTCCTTCCGCCAGAGCGTCAACCCCTTGGGGGAGAGGATCTCACACGTATCGCCACGGAACGACACCCGGTAGTCGGGCGATTCCGACTCCACCCGCCAGTATTTCTTGAACTGCCGCGCATTCAGGCCCGATTCCACCACTACGGCAGAAGCCGACAAAGTCCATAGGCAACAGACCATTCCCAATAACCTGTACTTCATATTTGTTGCTTATTTGTTTCGTAGTTTTGTTTGTTGGGTGCAAAGATACCGCACTTTTTGCGAGAAACACTTTAATATTTGACAAATTCGCCTAACTTTTTGGGATATTCAGGAAAAAACAGTAATTTTGCATCGGAACAAACTAAAACAAATTGATAATTGATAATTGATAATTATGATTACAATAGTAAACAAATCAGTCAAGTGGGTGAAGGGTTTCTTACTTTCTCCCCTTCTCACCCTCTCACTATTTCTCACCTTCTCACCTTCTCACCCTCTCACTTCCACCGCCCAGCCCAATTACAATTTAGACAAGATGCACCGCGAGCGACTGGATCGTGGTGTGGTGGCCATCCGTCAGGGAGAAAAGGTTGTGGTCAGCTGGCGCACCCTGCGCAGCGATGCCAAAGGACAGTCCTTCGACCTCTACAGAAACGGGGAGAAACTGAACCAGCAGCCACTGACAGATGGCGGCACATTCTATATTGACGAACACCCTGCAAAGGGGAAGGCCGTCTATGAGGTGCGCGGCGGCGAGGCGAAAGGCAGCTTCACCCTCGCCAAGAATGCCCCTGACGGCTACCTCAGCATCCCCCTGCAGAAGCCTGCCGACGGTGTGACTCCCGACGAGCGCACCTATACCTATACGGCCAATGATGCCTCTGTGGCAGATGTTGACGGCGACGGACAATATGAGATCATCCTGAAATGGGATCCAAGCAACGCCCACGACAATGCCCACGACGGCTTCACCGGCCCCACACTCTTCGACTGCTACCGTCTCGACGGCACACGACTCTGGCGGATCGATATGGGCATCAATATCCGCAGCGGTGCCCACTATGTGCCCTTCATCGTCTACGACTTCGACGGTGACGGACGGGCAGAGCTGATGGTGAGGACTGCTGACGGTACCCGCGACAGCAAAGGCCACGTGATCGGTGACAGTCAGGCCGACTACCGCCATCGTCCGCAGGCCGATGCCCAAAATCCGACACCAGAGACGGAATGGGGCAAATACAACCATCAGGGGCGCCCCATGACAGGCCGCATCCTCACAGGACCGGAATACATCACCGTGTTCAACGGTCTGACAGGTGAGGCGATGGACTCCAAGCCCTATATCCCACAGCGCGGCAACCCGATGGACTGGGGTGACAGCTATGCCAACCGCAGCGACCGTATGCTGGCCGGCGTGGGCTATCTCGACGGCGTGCGCGCCAGCGGCATCTTCTGTCGCGGCTACTACACCCGTACCGTCATCGCCGCCTGGGACTGGGACGGCCGGGAGCTGAAGAACCGCTGGACATTCGACACCAAGGAGCCTGAGTGGGCGAGCTATGCCGGACAAGGGAACCACAACCTCCGCGTGGCCGACGTTGACGGTGACGGCTGCGACGAGATCATCTACGGCTCGATGGCCATCGACCATAACGGACGAGGACTCTACAACACCGGCATGGGACACGGCGATGCCATCCACCTGATGGCCTTCGACCCCTCGACGACGGAACTACAGATATGGGACTGTCACGAGAACCGTCGCGACGGCTCCGACTTCCGCAAGGCCCGCACAGGAGAGGTAATCTTCCAGATTCCGTCGAAGAATGATGTGGGACGCTGCATGGCGGCAGACATCGACCCCACGAACCCTGGGGTGGAGATGTGGAGCAGCGACAGTCACGGCATCCGCACCATCAAGGGCGAGGTGTTATCCAACGCACAAGACCCCAACGACCCGCAGCATCAGCAGCACCTCCGTCTGAACGGACGGAGGCTTTCCGTGAACTTCGGCATCTGGTGGGATGGTGACCTGCTGCGCGAACTGCTCGACCACGAGACAGTGACGAAATACGACTGGGAACAGCACACCGTCAAGGAGCTGATCCGACTGCCAGGCATTGTGTTCAACAACGGCACGAAGTCGAATCCCTGTCTTGCTGCCGACATCCTCGGCGACTGGCGCGAGGAGGTGATAGCCCGTACCCCAGACAATAGCGAACTGCGCATCTTCGTATCGCCTATCCCCACTGACTACCGCATCGACTGTCTGATGGAGGACATCCCCTACCGTCTCTCTACAGCAGCCCAGAACGTGGGCTATAACCAACCCTCAGAGCCCGGCTTCTACCTCGGCCCTGACAAGACCGTCAATCCGTTCCTGAAATCCACCGCCACCTCTTCTGCCCAGCAGGTGAACGACAACAACACGCCCTTGCACCTGATGAAGCCGGCCTACCAGGTGGGCTACGGCGTTCCGACGACAGAGGGCGTGAAAAAGACGATGGACCGTGTGCTGCGCTATATCGATGCCGAGACACCTGCCCAGCTGGTGGACAAGAAGACCGGCAAGGCAGTGAATCCGAAGGAAATCAATGCCGACACACAACTGAAGCAAGGCGGTTTCCGACTTACCAGCTATGAGTGGGGCGTCACCTACTCTGGCGTGCTGGCGGCTTACGAAGCCACTGGCGACGAGGCTTATCGCGACTACGTCTTCAAGCGCCATCAGCTGCTGGCCGAAATGGCGCCGTATTTCAAGAAGGTATATGCGAAGACGCAGACCATCGACGTCAACGCCAGACGCGTCATCGACCCTCACGCCCTCGACGATGCAGGGGCCGTCTGCTGTTCGATGATCAAGGGTATGCAGACCATCTACAAGGATGCCGACAAGTCGCTGCGCCAGCTCATCGACGAGCGCATCCGACACTATGCAGACTACATCATGACCAAGGAATACCGCCTCGACGACGGCACCTTTGCCCGTCACCGTCCACAGAAGAACACGGTATGGCTCGACGATATGTTCATGGGCGTGCCTACCGTGGCCTATATGGGCAAGTACACTGGTGAGCAGTGTTACTACGACGAGGCCGCCAAGCAGGTACGGCAATTCGCCAGTAGGATGTGGGTGGAGTCGCAGGGCTTGTTCCGTCACGGATGGGTAGAGGCGATGGAGCCCCACCCCGCCTTCCACTGGGGACGTGCCAACGGCTGGGCCATCTTGACATTATGCGAAGTGCTCGACGTGCTGCCGGAGAACCATCCTGAGCGTGCTGAGATCCTGGCACTGCTGAGGGCGCACGCTGCAGGACTCGCCAGACTCCAGCATCACAACGGCTTCTGGCACCAGCTGCTCGACCGCAACGACACCTATCTCGAGACCTCGGCCACCGCCATCTACACCTACTGTCTGGCTCATGCCGTCAACCAGGGATGGCTAGATGCCAAGGCCTACGGCCCTGTAGCCCTGTTAGGCTGGCAGGCAGTGGAAGCATCAGTCAACGAGAAGGGACAGGTGATGAATGTCTGCGTAGGCACGGGCATGGGCTTCGATGCTGCCTTCTACGCCTACCGTCCTGTCCACGTGATGGCTGCCCACGGCTACGGCCCCGTCATCTGGGCAGGAGCTGAGATGATACGCCTGCTACAACAACAGCATCCCAAGATGAACGACAGTGCCGTTCACTTCTATGACAACGAGGTACCCACCAACGAACCCATCTTCAACTACGATGGCAAAATCAGATACTAAAAATATGATAGCAATGAAGAAGATCCTGTTAATCCTCTGTGGCTTCATGGCTCTGTGCCCGACAGATGTCGCTGCCCAGAGCGACCAGGCCAGCGAGGTGATGAAGACCCTACGTCTGGCCAATGACTATTTCATGGCGAAATATGCCGATCCGACACTGCCCACCAACGTCAACCGCATCCGTCCCTCGTCGCTCTGGACGCGGGCCGTCTATTACGAGGGACTGATGGCCCTCTATGAGATCGACACCGACCAGCGCTATATCGACTATACCGACCGCTGGGCGACATTCCACAAATGGACACCCCGTAACGGTGTGAAGACCAACGATGCCGACGACCAGTGCTGCGGACAGACCTACATGGACCGCTACTTCCAGAGTGGCGGCGAGGAGAAGATCAGGCCCATCCTCGAGAACCTCGACAACCAGATGCAGGCACGCAATCCCAAGGCAGACAACGAGCTCTACGGCTGGTGGACGTGGATCGACGCCATCCAGATGGCCATGCCACTCTATATGCAGGCCTACAAGGCCACGGGCGACCGCAAATATGCCGACCACGCCATGAAGATGTATCTCTGGAGCCGCAACACCTTGGCAGGCGGACTCTTCAACGAGAAGGAAGGTCTCTGGTGGCGCGACAAGGACTACGTGGCCCCCTACCGGACACCCGACGGCAAGAACTGCTACTGGAGCCGCGGCAACGGCTGGGTGTATGCTGCCCTGGTGCGCTGCATGAACCTGCTACAGCCGAAAGACAAATACTACAAACAGCTGAAGAAGGATTTCCTGCTGATGAGTGCAGCCCTGAAAGCCTGTCAGCGCCAGGAGGACGGACTCTGGAACCCCAGTCTCGTAAGCTATGCCGACTACGGCGGCAAGGAGATGACGGGCACGGCGCTCTTCCTCTACGGCATGAGCTGGGGCATACAGAAGGGGCTGCTCAAAGCCGCTGACTACAAGCCTGTCTGCGACAAGGCATGGGAAGGTATCGTCCGCGACTGCGTACATCCTGACGGCTTCCTCGGCTGGGCACAAGGCACAGGCAAAGACCCCTCTGCCGGCCAGCCCCTCTCCTACACGAAAGTACCCGATTTCGAAGATTACGGCACCGGCTGCTTCCTCCTCGGCGGCACAGAATACTATAAGTTAGTGAAATGAAGAATAGTATATTAGCGATAATGGCAGTACTGGTGTCACTGAGTACATCAGCGCAACGCCATGTAGAGAACCTGAACTTCGGTTGGGAGTTCAGATTGAACAACGAAGGTGAGTGGCGGCAGGTCAACGTGCCGCACGACTTCCAGATAGAACAGCCGTGGGTGGCACCCGCTGCCGACGAGAAACCTGACAATACCGACGTGGCCGCCAATATCAAGAGCCGCCTCTCAAGCCGAGGCTTCAAGGAGATGGGCAAGGGCTACTACCGCCTGCACTACACCCCGTCGCCAGCACTCAAGGACCAGCGCGTGCAGCTCGACTTCGAGGGCATCATGTACACGGCCGATGTGCTGCTCAACGGACAGCGCGTCGGAGGTACGAACTACGGCTACGTGGGCTTCGAGATCGACATCACGGACCAGTTGAGATACGACGGCGACAACCTCATCGAGGTCATTGCCGACACCCGTGAGCCAGGCAACTCACGCTGGTACACAGGTGGCGGACTCTTCCGTAATGTGAGTCTCGTCAGCACGCCCAAGGATATGTACTTCAACCGTCATCCCCTTTATGTCACGACCCGCGATAACCGTTTCGTGAGCATCAGTGCCGATTTCACCAACCGCACCAAGGGCGATGCCACGCACATCGCCTGGCAGATACTCAATGCGGAAAGCGAGGTCGTCAGCAGCGACACCACCCACCTGAAGCGTCACCGCATGACACGTCATCAGGAGGAGCGCATCGCCACCGACATAGAGATTCCGAATCCACAAGTATGGGATCTCGATACACCCTATTTATATATAGTAAAGGCCCAGCTGCTGCGTGACGACGGTACGGTGGCCGATGAGACCTGCGACCAATTCGGCATCCGCACCGTGGAGTTCGGCCCGGCATTCGGTCTGAAGCTCAACGGTCGGAAGGTGCTGTTGAAGGGCTATGCCAACCACCACACCCTCGGCGCCCTCGGCGCTGCCGCCTATCCCAAGGCCATCGAGAAACGTATCCTCCTGATGAAGCAGTTCGGCATGAACCATATCCGCACCTCGCACAACCCCTACAGCCGCGACTTCATCCGCCTCTGCGACAAGCACGGCATCCTGCTCGTCGACGAACTCTACGACAAGTGGACGCGCCAGCATACGGGTGGCAAGGTGCCCTTCGAACAGCTCTGGCAATATGACGTGCCCGAATGGGTGAAGCGCGACCGCAACTCGCCTTCCGTCATTCTCTGGAGCCTCGGCAACGAGCTGCAGCAGGATCCCAACCAGCCGTTCAACGACTTCGGCGTGACGATGTACAAGTTGCAGAAGACACTTCTCCAGCGTTACGACTCCACCCGTCTGGTGACGGTGGCCATGCACCCCCGCTACCGTAACTGGGAGACAGACTCCCTGCCCCACGACCTGGCCATGCAGACCGACATCCAAGCCTATAACTACCGATATATGTACTTCCCTGGCGACGGACGGCGATTCCCCTGGATGATGTTCTACCAGAGCGAGGCCTCCATTGCGGCCATGGGCCAGAACTTCTTCGAGATGGATCTCGACCGCGTCATCGGACTGGCCTACTGGGGAGCTATCGACTACCTCGGCGAGAGTCAGGGCTGGCCAGCCAAGGGCTGGGCGCAGGGTGTGTTCGACATCGCGTTAGAGCCGAAGCCGAAAGCCTATTATATGAAGTCGTTCTTCAAACCCGAGGAGCCAATGGTGCATATCGCTGTCATCGACTCGAAGAACGAGATCATGTGGAACGGTGTGCAGACAGGTAACGACGGCATGAGCGACCACTGGAACCGCCAGCCTGGAACCAAGCTCAACCTCATCACCTACACCAATGCCGACGAGGTGGAGCTGCTGCTCAATGGCCGCAGTCTCGGTCGCAAGCAGAACCCCAAGGACAACCCCAAGCTGCACAACCAAATCCACTGGGACAACATCACCTACGCCGACGGCACCCTCGAGGCCATCGCCTATCATAAAGTTCAAAGTTCTTCGACGAGCGAAGCGGCAAAGCCGAGCGCAAAGCTCAAAGTTCAAAGTCAAGAAGTGGCTCGCCACAAGATTGAGACCACCGGTAAAGCCGTGCGCCTCATTGCCACCCCTGAGGACCAGAGCTGGCAGGCCGACGGTACCGACCTGATGCACGTCCGCATCAAGGCCATCGACAGCAAAGGCCACCGCGTGCCCATGGCACAGGATGAACTCAAGTTCGAGGTGGAGGGTGATGCCAGCATCGTGGCCGTCAGCAGCGGCAACCACAACAGCGACGAACTGAACGTCACCAACCACCGCCGCCTTTACAACGGTTCCGCCTTAGTCATCCTCCGCAGTGGCAAATCGCCTTCGAAGGTTACCCTGAATACCTCTGCAGACGGTTTTAAGACCGTCACCACCAAACTCGAAACGAAAAAGTAAGCCCACAAAAAGAAGATCAGCAAGTTACTTTTCTTCGTAACTTGCTGATCTTCAGTGTAGCGGGAGCCGGGATTGAACCGGCGACCTCATGATTATGAATCATGCGCTCTAACCAGCTGAGCTATCCCGCCATTGCCGTTAAGCGGGTGCAAAGGTACTACTTTTTAGCCACAGACAATAACGATTAACACAGATTAACATAAAAATTCTATGAATTATGCGAAATCTAAGGCTTTTTTTGTACTTTTGTACCGTTAAATGACGGAAAACTAATGCTTAAGGCGTATGAGCAAGCAGAAATTAGAGATAGAATACCCCTTGACAACGAAGTCGCCCAACATCGTTTGGGAGCAGATTAGCAGTGCCCACGGGCTGGAACGCTGGATGGCAGATCATGTCACGGAAGAGGACGGGGTATTCACCTTCACCTGGGGAGAGCCCTGGACGGAACAGGATGTCAGGCAGGCGCACCTGATTGAATATGTGAAGTACGACCATATCAAGTTGAAATGGGACTACGACGACGAAGAGGACAACGAGTGCTACTGGGAGATGCGCATCGGCAAGAGTGAGCTGACACACCACCTGAACCTCTTCATCACAGACTTCGCCGAGGACGGCGACATCGACGGGCTGAAGATCCTGTGGGAGAGCAACCTCGACAGGTTGCACAGAGCCAGCGGACTATGAGATCCTTTCGCATCAGGAAATTAGACATATTCATCGTCAAGCAGTTCGGATTGCTGTTTGTGGGAACCTTCTTCATCTGCCAGTTTGTGCTGATGATGCAGTTTTTGTGGCGCTATGTGGACGAGCTGATCGGAAAGGGCCTGTCGCTCGACGTGATGGCACAGCTCTTCTGGTATATGGGTCTGATGCTCATTCCTCAGGCCTTCCCGTTGGCCATCCTGCTGTCGTCGCTCATCACCTTCGGCAATCTGGGAGAGAGTTCCGAGCTGACGGCCATCAAGGCGGCAGGCATATCACTGATGCAGACATTCAGGCCGCTGATTGTGATCGTGATCGTCATTGCGGGCGTCTCGTTCTATTTCCAGGATATCGTGGCCCCCTACGCCAACCAGTCGTTCTACCGTCTGCTGCTCTCCGTAAAGCAGAAGAGTCCTGAGGTGGAGATTCCTGAGGGCATCTTCTACGACGGCATCCCAGGGAACAACATCTACGTACAGAAGAAAGACCTGAATACGGGTATGCTCTATGGTGTGATGATCTATCGCCAGTCAGGCAGCTACGAGGACCAGACCATCATCCTGGCCGACTCGGGCATGATGCAGACGACGGCGGAGAAGAAGCACTTGCTGCTGAACCTCTACAGCGGTGAGTGGTTCGAGAACATGCGTTCACAGGACCTCGGCCAGAGTGCCTCCGTGCCCTACCGCCGCGAGTCATTTACATCGAAACGCATCCTGTTGGACTTCGACAGCGGCTTTAACCTGGCCGACCTGGCCGACATCTCAGGAGATGCACGTGCCAAGAGCCTGAACAAGATCCTGCACGACTTAGACTCCATCAGGGAATTCAACGACAGCGTGGGACATGCCTTCTATAACGATGGCCAGCGCTTCGTGTTCCGTCGTCCGGCAGTTGAGAAGAAAGACTCGCTGAAGGCTATCAGTGAGACGGCCTCAGGCAAGGTGAACTACGACACCATCTTCGCCAGACTCACCACCAAGGAGAAGCAGACTGCCGTGACACATGCGATGAATAGTGTGAAGTCGTCACTCTCCGACCTGGAATTCAAGGCCGAATACGCCAAGTCGCTACACCGTCGCGAGCGGACGCACATGACGGAGGCCATCAAGAAGTTCACCCTCTCGCTGACCTGCATCATCTTCTTCTTCATCGGCGCCCCATTGGGAGCCATCATCAGGAAGGGCGGTCTTGGCGTGCCTGTCATCATCTCCGTACTGGTGTTCATCGTCTATTACATCTTTGACAATACGGGCTACCGCATGGCGCGAGAAGACGAGTGGACGGTGTGGTTCGGCATGTTGATCTCCACCGCCGCCCTGACACCCATCGCCTCGTTCTTCACGTATAAGGCCAACAACGACTCTGTGGTGTTCAACATCGACCTCTACAAGCAGATCCTGATGAAAGTCTTCGGCATACGCACGAAGCGGCACATCTTCCGCAAGGAAGTCATCATCGAAGACCCGGCTTACGCAGCTGATGCCCAGCAGTTGGAGACGGTCAACCAGGAGATCCACGACTATACCCACGAGCACAAGCTACTGCACTGGCCGAGTCCCATCAAGGTGTTCTTCAGGCCTGGCGACGACCATGTGATCGAGGGCATCAACGACAAGTTGGAGGGCATCATCGACGACCTGGGCAACACGTCAGACAAGCTGGTCATCATGGAACTCAACAACTACCCCGTCATCGCTCCGAATGCCCACACGCGTCCGTTCCGTAAGAAATGGCTGAACATCGTGACGGGCCTGTTACTGCCCGTCGGCATCTTCTTCTATTTCAGAATGCTACGCTTCCGCTTCAGGCTCTACAAAGACCTGCGTAACATCCGCCGCACCACCGACAGAATTACCCCAAGACTGCTCGAACTCGCCAAAGCGCAAGTTGGCGACCAAGTGCCCTAATATATATAATAAGGTATAGAGAATATGGAAACAATCAGACTCAACACCATAGAAGAGGCCGTCGAGGACTTCCGGAAAGGCCAGTTCGTCATTGTCGTCGACGATGAGGACCGTGAGAACGAGGGCGACCTGATCATTGCCGCCGAGAAGATCACAGCCGAGAAAGTGAACTTCATGCTGAAATATGCCCGCGGTGTGCTCTGCGCCCCCATCACCATCGAACGCTGCAAGGAGCTCGACCTGCCCCATCAGGTGCAGGACAACACCTCCGTTTTAGGCACCCCCTTCACTGTCACCATCGACAAGCTGGAAGGCTGCACGACGGGTGTCTCCGCCCACGACCGCGCCGCCACCATCCTGGCCCTCGCCGACCCCGCCTCGACGCCCCAGACCTTCGGACGCCCAGGCCACGTGAATCCCCTCTACGCCCAGGACAACGGTGTATTGCGGCGCAGCGGACATACGGAAGCCGCCATCGACCTGTGCCGTATGGCAGGACTCTACCCTGCCGGCGCCCTGATGGAGATCATGAATGAAGACGGCTCCATGGCCCGTCTGCCGGAACTGATGGCACTGGCGAAGGAATGGAACCTGAAACTCATCAGCATCAAGGACATGATAGCCTACCGCCTCAGGAAAGAGTCGCTGATAGAAGTGGGCGACGAGGTGGACATGCCCACCGACTATGGCCATTTCCGACTCATTCCCTTCCGGCAGAAAAGCAACGGGCTGGAGCACATGGCACTCATCAAGGGCGAATGGCGCGACGACGAGCCGGTATTGGTGCGCGTCCACTCCTCATGCATGACGGGCGACATCCTCGGCTCGAAGCGCTGCGACTGCGGAGAGCAGCTGCACAAGGCCATGCAGGCCATCGAGAGAGAGGGCAAGGGCGTCATCATCTATATGCAGCAGGAAGGCAGGGGCATCGGACTGATGAACAAGATTGCGGCCTATAAGCTGCAGGAGGAGGGGCTCGACACCGTGGATGCCAACATACACTTGGGTTTCAAGCCCGATGAACGCGACTACGGCTGTGGTGCCCAGATGCTGCGCCACCTCGGCGTCCACAAGATGCGTCTGCTGACCAACAACCCCGTCAAGCGCGTGGGACTCGAAGCCTACGGACTGGAGATCATCGAAAACGTTCCCATCGAAGTCACCCCCAACGAGTACAACCTGCGCTATCTCAAGACCAAGCAGAACCGCATGGGCCACCTGCTCCATCTGAAGTGAAAAGTGTGAAAAAGAGATAAAAATGAGGAGCGGCAGCAAATTATTCACTATTCACTATCCACTATTCACTAAAAATTAGTACTTTTGCAACCAAATTGTACAATAAGCAAAAAATAATGGCACAATTATCTAACCGTCTGCAGCGTCTGGCACCTTCCGCCACGCTGGCAATGTCTCAGAAGAGCGCTGAAATGAAGGCGCAAGGCATCGATGTCATCAATATGAGCGTTGGGGAGCCGGATTTCAACACCCCCGATCATATCAAGCAAGAAGCCAAGCTGGCCATCGACGAGAATTACTCGAGATACTCTCCCGTGCCTGGCTATCCCAGTCTCCGTCAGGCCATCACCCGCAAGCTGGAGCGTGAGAACCACCTGCACTACACCCCCGACGAGATCCTCGTCTCGAACGGTGCCAAGCAGAGTGTGTGCAACACCGTCATGGCGCTGGTGAACGATGGCGAGGAGGTGATTATCCCTGCACCCTATTGGGTGAGCTATCCGCAGATGGTGAAACTGGCAGGTGGCGAGCCCGTCATCGTAGAGGCCGGTTTCGACCAGAACTTCAAGATGACGCCCCAACAGCTGGAAGCCGCCATCACCCCCAAGACCCGTATGCTGATCCTCTGCTCGCCGAGCAATCCTACGGGCAGCGTCTATAGCCACGACGAGCTGAAAGCGCTGGCCGACGTGATCCTCAGCCACGAAGACCTGTTCGTGCTGGCCGACGAGATCTACGAGCACATCAACTACATCGGCAAGCACGAGTCCATCGCCCAGTTCCCTGGGATGAAGGAGCGCGCGATCATCGTCAACGGCGTCAGCAAGGCCTACGCCATGACAGGATGGCGTATCGGCTACATCGCCGCACCGGAGTGGATCGTGAAAGGTTGCAACAAGTTGCAGGGCCAGTACACCAGTGGTCCTTGTTCTGTCAGCCAGAAAGCCGCAGAGTTCGCCTACATTGCCGACCAGCAGTGCGTGGAGGACATGCGTCAGGCCTTTGAGCGCCGCCGCGACCTTATCGTCAAGCTGGCCAAGGAGATCCCTGGCCTGGAGGTCAACGTGCCCGAGGGTGCCTTCTATCTCTTCCCCAAGTGCAGCAGCTTCTTCGGCAAGAAGTCATCTGACGGCTATGCCGTCAACAACTCCACCGATTTCGCGATGTATCTGCTGGAAAAAGGCCACGTTGCCACCGTCGGAGGCGACGCCTTTGGCGACCCTGATTGCTTCCGTATGAGCTATGCCACAAGTGACGAAAATATCGTCGAGGCGATGCGTCGTATCAGGCAGGTTTTGGGCGATTTAAAATAATCTACAAAAATTTTCATTAAAAATTATTAATTTCTGCGGTAATACCCGTTTTATTTGCTATCTTTGCGAAGTCAATTCGGACTAAACCGTCTTAGGCAAACTACGGAAATGACGTAAGTCATCCTAAATTCGCATACTTACAAACAAATTTTCACAAATAACTAAAAAATTAAAAATTAACAATTATGGCAACAACAACAAAGGCTGCAGCCCCAGCCAAAAAGAATTCGGGCTTCCAAGGTGTTAAAGCTGCATGGATAATCCTCGTGATTTGCGCTATTGCAGGTTACAGTGTATGGTACTTCGTTATGGGTAACCCCGACAACTTCGTAGGCGGCGACCGCAGCGGACACCCCGCAAACCTGTTAGGTACTGTGTATAAGGGAGGTTTCGTGGTAGGTCTGATCCTTACCCTTCTCTTTACCGTTATCTGCCTCGGCATCGAGCGTTACTTCGCTATTAAGACCGCTGCCGGTAAGATCAATCTGGCAAAGTTCACCTCTCAGGTAAAGGACCTTATCAAGGCTCAGAAGTTCACTGAGGCTGAGGCTCTCTGCGACAAGATGCAGGGTTCTGTAGCCAACGTTGTGAAGGCTTCCATCAAGATGTATCAGACCGTTGAGGGCGACGACACACTGAAGAAGGCTGCTAAGATCGCTAAGATCTCTCAGGCTCACGAGGAGGCTACTCAGCTTGAGATGCCTACACTCCAGATGAACATGCCTATGGTTGCTACCATCGTATCTCTGGGTACCCTGACCGCTCTGTTCGGTA
>Ga0310786_10001595_pt1 | contig 36453 bp, 25 predicted proteins | sample AusTroGonzalo_MG_FD_203881 | JGI IMG/M metagenome (GOLD analysis project Ga0310786, IMG submission 203881) | Bovine rumen microbial communities from tropical cattle in Woodstock, Queensland, Australia - Gonzalo_03 (v2) (version 2) | ecosystem: Host-associated > Mammals > Digestive system >... | reverse complement strand
ATAGAGTACGGACAGTGTCGTGGCCAGATGGCCGAGGTATTCTCCCCGGAAGGAGAAGCCGCCGAGCACGCGGTCGCGGACGCTTCCGTCGCTGCGTGTGTATGACGCCAACACCCAGGCGCCCTTGACGAACGGCCGCTCCAGCCGCGCTGTCAGCGCATAATGACTGTCAAGGACATTGCGTGTAGAAATATAGAAGGGCCGGCGCCAGGACTGGCCGTAGATTCCTTCGAGGGTCAGCTTGAAGGCCAGTGGCAGTCGCATGTCGAAAGCGGCCAGATTCTTCCAGATGGTTCCTTCACCACGCCGGCCGTAGACCGCCGTACCGGCACGTAGCACCAGCCTGCCGTCACCCAGCATGTCGTAGTACACGCTCACGCGCGGCGAAAAAGCGAAGGGGAAGGTAAATCGTACGCCCGCCAGCAGGGTGAGGCGCCGTCCGAGACGGATGGCATCCTGCACATATATGTCGCCATGTGTCGAAGTCGAATCGGCCAGCATGAAATTCTGGTATGAGAACTGGACGCCGGCCAGCATCCGGTGCCGCCCTGTGACGTAGGTAAAATCGTCGGAAGCAAGCAGTTGGCGGGATTCGCCGGTAGAATACCATCCCGCCTGAAAACGCATTGACAGCTGTTCGGCCAACGAAGACGTGAGGCCCGCCGCGATCCAGCTTTCGCCGACGCTTCCGAAATATCCGTCAGACCCTGTGGCCAGCCGGCCCCCGGAGAGATCGAGGCGGAAACTTTCGTTCAGGCGCGCATCCAGCCGGGCGGCGCCGGAAAGCGCATCCACACCGCTGCGGCCCGGCGTAGCACCATATTGCAAGCCGCCGAAGAGCTGGTAGTCCTGATTTCCGAGCGGAGTAGCTATGTTCAAGCCGCCGATTCCGTAATTACGGACTTCTTTCGCGGCCGGAATATCCTCAGAACTAGAAGTAAAGATGTCCGGCCAAACGCTACGGCCATAAAAGCCATACGCCGAGCCGTGGAAACGGTTGCTGCCAGCAGGCGCTATCCATTGTTGGGAAGCCCCGGCCAGCGGCGACTCCTGCCGCACATCAAAAGCGACCGGCGTATAGATCCGCTGGCTCACCAGATCGAAGCCCAGCGGAGAAACCGGTACCGCTCCCCCGCCCAGATCCGGACCGAGACGCAGCGAAGTAGCCGCCTCGTCAACATGGACATACGAAGTCTTCGATTCCAGATCGGCGTCGACCACAGTATTCTGCCCGGCATAGGTAAAGACATTGCGGACGGTCAGTGGATCGTAGCCAAAGTAATGGATACGCAGCGTATAGGGCCCGCCCGGAAGCACGTCAACCAGCTGCCACCAGCCGCCGCGGCCTGTCGTGGCGTAATACTGGGCATTGGTCTGCTGGTGGATGGCCACCACGGTCACGCCCTCGATAGCACCGTTTTCATCGGTAACCCGGCCGCCGAGACTGGCCATCCCTGTCTGCGCCGCCAACGGCACCGCCGCCAGCAGAAAAAGTATGATGATGAAGTGTTTTCGTATCATACTGCAAAGTTAATCATTTTTTCGCTGCAATGTACGCAGTTGATTATCAGCGTATTGCTTGATATCCTCCCTCGTCGTACGAACAGGGGGACTTTACATAAACACATGATATTCAGGTGTGTACATTGCAGCGAAATGTGGACGGCGGACAAAAAACAAGGGCGACCCGAAAATCGCCCTGTTTGAGATGCCGGATCAAGTCCGGCATGACGAAAAAAGAGTCCCCAATCGATGGAGACTCTTTTCTATAGCGCGCCAATAGGCGCTGGCGGAAACCATTAGTTGAAGAAATACTTCAGACCGAAGAGGAGCTGCCAGCACTCGGACGGGCTCTTGGAGTACTTGTTCCAAGTCTCGGTCGGATAAGCCTTGTCGACCTGGTTCATCGAGTAGACCGGCACACCATTGTCGACGTGGTCGAGTTTCAGCACCGGGTTCGAATAGGTACCGGCGGAAGTGGTGTAGCACGACCAGCGGTGGACACCCCAACTGGAGTTGAACAGGTTGCCGATGTTGTCGATGGAGACGCTCAGCTGGAAGTTGTGCTTGGTCTTGCCGATACGGAAGGCGAAGTCCTCGGCGATACGAGCATCGAAGCGGTGCGTCCACGGAGCGGGTGCGGCGTAAGCCTCAGCATACTGGCCCTTGTGGCTGCTCATATACTTGTCCTGCTCGAGGAAAGACCAGAAGGCGTTCTTGTCGGCGTCGCTGACGAAGCGGAGCTCATCTTTCGAAGCCGGAATGTACATCAGGTCGGAAGCGATGCCGTCACCGTTCATGTCGTTGGAGTAGACATAGCTGTAGCCGCCGGCAGTGTAGCCGCTGTAGTAGAGGTTCAGGTGCAGGCCGTTGCCACCGAATACCTTGAACGGAATGAACCAGCTGATATTGGCCATCAACTTGTCGGGCACCACGTACTGCGAGCACTGCAGGGTAGCGAGGTTCGGGCCGTCGACGGTGTAGAGGTTGGTGTAGGCACTGGTGGCGTTGGAGCCCGGCATGCCGGAGATCTCCTTGCTCACGGTGTGCGTGTAGGCAACCATCAGGTCGAGGTACTTGACCGGGGTAGCCTTCAAGGTCACGTTGGCAATCCAGCCGTAACCCTTGTTGGTGTTGGTCAGCACGTAGGCGGCATCAGCGCTGCCATACTTATAGTCGTTCAGCGAACGGTAGTTGATACGGCGATCGGTGCCGGAGAAGCGCTCACCCCTCAGGACAGCTGCATCATTGATGTTCCAGTCGACGAGACGGACGCCGTTGATGGTCTTATTGAAGATACCTTCAGCGGTGAGGCTCAACGGGAAGGAGGTCGGGAAGTTGTAGTCGACAGCGATGGAACTCTTCCACACCTGCGGCATCTTGAAGTTGCGGTCGACGCCGTTGATGGTCTTCTGCATACTGCCTTCATCTTCGGAGATGGTACGTTTCAGACCGAGGGTGTTCTTGATCTGGTCGGTATCGGTCATCATCTTGCCACCTACCATCAGCTTGTCGAGGGCAGAGGCCACTTCGTCGCTGTACACCACCTGGCCGTTTTTCAGCTGGCTGGAGAACACAGCCTGGTTGAGGATCATACCGGAGTTGGTCGGCATGTTGGTGAAGAACACCAGCGGGAGACGGCCCTGGAACATACCGGTACCACCGCGGACGGTGAGGCTCTTGTCACCCAGCACATCCCAGTTGAAACCGACGCGCGGGTTCACCTGGACGGTGGTCTTCGGCCAGAGGCCCGTATCCACAGAGTTGGAACCCATCTTGTAGTTCAGGATGGCTTTGTTGGTGATCAGGTCGGAGTTGTCGTAGATGATGGTATCGAAACGGACACCGTAGTTCAGCTTGAAGCGGTCGGTGATGTTCCAGTCATCCTGAACATAGACACCAAGCTGGTTGTAGTTGATCTGTGCGGTTTCCGGCGAGTTGTCATAAGCATAGTAGAGGCAGAAGCTCAACGGGCGGGCGCCGTTGAGGAAGTCGTCGACGCTGGCGAAACGGTAGTAACCGGCACCATTGCGGATGTAAGAGTTGTCGGCGAACATGTGCTCGTAGTTGATACCAGCGGTGATCTTGTGCGAACCGGCGTAGTAGGTGAAGTTGTCGGTCACGTTCCAGACCTTGTTGGTCACACCATTCTTATAGGTGAACAGCTCGTAGCCGAACGAGGTGGCCGGCTTGAAGTTGCCACTCGACAGATCCCAGTTGTCCATGATGTCAACGTGCGGGAAGATGTCAGAATTCGAACCGCGCTGGTCGTTGATGAACGAGTAGGTAGCAATCAGCTGGTTGGCAGCCTTCTCGCCGAAGCGGCTGTTGAGCTCGGCAGCGAACGAAGTCACGTTGTTCTGCTGGCTGTACATGTTATAAGAGAACGGCTGAGCCTGGTCGCTGGCGCGGTTGAAAGCTTTGTTGCGGTACTTATCGTCGCAGGAGTTGCCGTTGGGGGCGTACCAGGTGAGGTTCTTCGTATGGTTGAAACGGACAGCAAGTTTGTGGTTCTGGCTAATGTTCCAGTCGATGCGGGCCAGGATCTTCATGTTCGAGGTGCCACCCGGGAAATCAGTGTAGGAACCCGGATTGTAACCGTAGTCATTGACAAGCTTGTCTTTCACGGCCTTCAACTGGCTCTCGGTGATACCCTTGCCGATACCGTTGGTCGTAATGGCCTGGCCCGGCTGGTCGTTGAGCTCGAAGTTGGCGAAGAAGAAGAGTTTGTTCTTGACGATCGGGCCGCCGAAGGTGGCACCGATGGTGCGGACCATTTCGCTCTTGCGCTCGCCGAGGTCTTCGCCGTAGATCTTGTTACCGCGGAGTTTCTCGTTGTGATAGTAGCCATAGACCGTACCTTTGAAGGTGTTGGTACCCGACTTCGTGATGGCATTGATACCACCGCCCACGAAGTTGCTCTGACGGACGTCAAAAGGAGCGACCACAAGCTGAATCTCCTCGATGGCGTCGAGCGAGATCGGCGTACCGCCGCCCGGCAGGCTGGAGCTCAGACCGAAGTTGTTGTTGAAGTTGGCACCGTCAACGGTGAAGTTGGTGGAACGACCGTCGCTGCCGGCGAAGCTCATACCATTGGCATACGGGGAGAGCTTGGTGATGGCAGAGATGCTGCGGCTTGAGTTCGGCAGGTCCATCATCTCACGGTTGGAGACGTTGGTGGAAGCACCTGTCTTCTCCGAACCGAATTTGGTGGCGGAAGCCACGACGACTACTTCCTGCAGGTTCTCCGCATTGTCTTCGAGAACCACGTCGCGCGTGAGGGTTTCACTCAGCTTAAGGGTAATGTCCGGGTAAACAACGGTCTTGTAACCCAGCAGCTGATAGGTGATTTCATACGGGCCACCCGGACGCATACCCTGGATGGTGTAGCGACCCTCATTGTTGGTGAGGGCGAAGTACTGGGTACCCGAAGGGGTGTGGACGGCGACGACAGCGACACCGGGAACGGCACCCTGTGCATCGGTGATCTTGCCGCTCAGGGAGGAAGTCGTCATCTGCGCGTTCAGCGAAAGGGAGACGAACAGCCCGAGAGCTGCGAGAACGAAAAGCTTAAATGCTTGTTTCATAGATATTTAGATGATTTTTAGGTGTTTTCTCCGGGGCAAAGATAGCAATTCCCCGCGTTATTACAAACTTGATTCCTTGATAATTATCAGGAATTTATCAACAAACGATTTTGACTTGCCCTGATTTTTTCTACCTTTGCGGTCCCAAACCAGTGGATGGATTTGACTGCTTGCCAACCACTCTAAAAAAGGCTAAAAACTATGTATCTTTTCACTTCTGAATCCGTTTCAGAGGGCCACCCCGATAAAGTGGCCGACCAGATTTCCGACGCCATTCTCGATGACTTCCTCCGCCAGGACCCGGCATCGCACGTCGCATGTGAAACTTTCGTGAGCACCGGCCTCGCGGTCGTGGGCGGTGAGGTCACCTCGCATGACGCCTGGGTCGACATCCAGAGCGTGGTGCGCCGCACCATCCGCCGCATCGGCTATACGAAGGGCGAGTACCATTTCGACGCAGAATCCTGCGCCATCCTCTCCGCCCTGCATGAGCAGAGCAGCGACATCGCCATGGGCGTGAACCGCGCCGAGAAAGAAGAACAGGGCGCCGGCGACCAGGGCATGATGTTCGGCTATGCCTGCAACGAGACCCCGGAATACATGCCGCTGCCCCTCACCCTGGCCCACATGACCCTCATCGAACTGGCCCGCATCCGGCGCGAGAACCCCTCGCCCATGCCCTACCTGCGGCCCGACGCCAAGAGCCAGTATACCATCGAATACAACGACGACCACACGCCCAACCGCGTCCACACGCTCGTGCTCTCGACACAGCACGATCCCGACGTGGACCAGGCCCGCATCCGCAGCGACGTGAAGAACATCCTCATTCCGCGCGTGAAAGCCCGCCTCAGCGCAGAAAACGCCGCCCTGTTCCAGGACGACATGATCCTGCACGTCAACCCGACCGGGCAGTTCATCATCGGCGGACCCCACGGTGACACCGGCCTGACCGGCCGCAAGATCATCGTCGATACCTACGGCGGCCGCGGTGCGCACGGCGGCGGCGCCTTCTCGGGCAAGGACCCTTCGAAGGTGGACCGCAGCGCCGCCTACGCGGCACGCCACATCGCGAAGAACCTGGTCGCCGCCGGCGTGGCCGACGAAATCCTCGTGCAGGTGTCCTATGCCATCGGCGTGGCCCGTCCCGTGAGCATCTTCGTCAATACCTACGGCAGCGCGCACGTTCCCTTCTCCGACGGCCAGATCGCCGAGAAGGTGGGCGAACTCTTCGACCTGCGGCCGGCCGCCATCGTCGAGCGCTTCGGCCTGACCAACCCTATCTACGAACCCACGGCCGCCTATGGCCACATGGGCCGCGACCCCTATGAACAGGAAGTCGAGCTCATCCGCGACGGGAAGACCGTGCGGCGCAAGGTGCAGTTCTTCGGTTGGGAGTTACTCGATGCCGTCGACCAGTGCCGTGCCGCCTTCCAGCTGTAGGCGCAGGGCTTTCCGTACCGGCTGTTCGAGGCCGGGTACATACACATCGTAACTGACGCGGGCGGAAGCAGCGTCATCGTCAAGTTCGATGGAAACGATTGTGAAAGAGGTCTGTTCAACGGCCTCTTTTATTTTTTGTGACAGGTCGGCGGGAAGCGCCTCCTGGTCTTCGGCACCCTGTTCGACCAGCGCGGCGAAATGCGGCGTGCATTGTGCAGCCGCGGCAGCGTAATCCGCTGCGTAATAATCCTTTAAGAAGGATTCGGCCACAGCTTCGACTTGTTTTTCGGGACGCTGGCAAGCGCCCACGACGCCCAGGAAGAGCAGGATTGAGAACAGAATCTTTTTCATGGCTTACAGGTCCATTTCAACCACGGTGATGCCCGCGCCGCCCTGCTGCACCGCCTCGTCGCGGAACGAAGCCACGGAAGGGACGGTCTTGAGGTATTTGCGGATCTCTTCGCGGAGCACGCCGTTGCCCTTGCCGTGCAGGATCTTGACCTGTCCCACGCCCACCATCGTGGCGTCGTCGATGAAGTGCATGACGATATCGAGGGCGTCGGCCAGGCGCTGGCCCCGGATGTCGATCGTGGGCTTGAATTCGAGCTTGCGGCGGCTGATCGATTCGCTGTCGTAGTGGATGACCGGCCGGAAAGTGCTGCGGGTCTGCTCTTTGTATTGCTGGTTGGAGATCTTCTCGACTTTGCCGGGAGCGATCTTCGAGATGATGCTTCCGACCGACACGGAGATATATTTGGCGGCGATCTGCGTGACTTCGCCCACCATGTTGTTGTCCTTCAAACGAACTTTATCTCCGACTTGCAACGGTGCGTTGTCAAGCGGTTTCTCTTTGCGGTCACTACCCTTACTGTCATGCCGGGCTTGACCCGGCATCTCCCCGCGCCGCTCCTTGCGAACGCGCTCCCGCTCTTTCCGCTCCGTAATCTTCTGCATCTTGCGCTCGATGGCAGCGTCGTTCTCGCTGGGCTTCTCTTCCTGCAGCGATTCCTTGAACTTCGAGAGTTGCTCGCGGGCCAGGCGGGTCTTGTCGCGCTCGGCCTGGGCTTCGCGGATCTCGCGGATGGTGCGTTCCACCTGCCTGTTGGCCTCGGAAACGATATCTGCTGCTTCGGCGCGGGCCTCGTCGAGCATGCGTTTCTTGAGCGCCTTGACATCTTCGAGTTCTTTCTGGTATTTGTCGGTGAGGCTCTCCAGGGTCTTGTCGGTGCTCTTGATGCGGGCGAGTTTTTCGTCGAGGACGCGGCGGCTGCGGGCGATCTGGCGGAGGTTGCGCTCGATGTTGACGAATTCGCTGCCGGCCCGTTGCTCGGCATCTTTGACCACGTCGGCGGGCAGGCCCATCTTCCGGGCCAGTTCGAAGGCGAAGGAATTGCCGGGCATGCCCTGCTGCAGCTGGAACAGGGGCTTGATGGCGGCGCCGTCGAAGAGCATGGCGCCGTTGACCACACCGGAGCTCTTGTCGGCGTAGAGCTTGAGGTTGGTGTAGTGGGTGGTAATCACGCCGTAGGCGCCCAGGTCGTCGAGCCGTGCGAGCACGGCTTCGGCGATCGCGCCGCCTGCGGCGGGCTCGGTGCCGCTGCCGAATTCGTCAATCAGCACGAGGGAATGATCGGTGGCGTGCGTCAGGATTTCCCGCATGTTCTGCAGATGCGAGCTATAGGTGCTCAGGTCGTTTTCGAGCGACTGGTCGTCACCGATGTCGATGAAGAGGCTATCGAAGATCAGCATCTCGCTCACTTCCGAAGTGGGGATGAGCATGCCCCACTGGAACATATACTGCAGCAGGCCTACTGTCTTGAGGCACACCGATTTGCCGCCGGCGTTCGGACCGGAGATCAGCAGGATGTGCTTCTCGCGTGTAAGCGAGAGGGTCAGGGGCACGATCTCTTTTTTCTCGCGCCGGAGCGAGGCTTCCAGCAGCGGATGACGGGCGCGGCGAAGGTTCATCTCGCCGTTGTCTGACAGGACGGGCATGCCGGCGATCATGTCGAGGGCCACCAGTGCCTTGGCGCGGATAAAATCGATTTCGCCGATATATTCGGAGGCGGCGATCAAGCCGCCGAGGTATGGCCGGAGAAATTCGGTGAAGATGAAGAGGATGTGGGCGATCTCTCGCTGCTCGTCGAACTGGAGTTCGCGGATCTGGTTGCCCAGTTCCACGATTTCGAAGGGTTCGACGAAGGCAGTCTTGCCGCTGGCCGATTCGTCGTACACGATGCCGGGCAGTTTCTTCTTGCTTCCGGCCGCCACGGGAATCAGCACCCGTCCGTCGCGGACCACCACTTCGGCGTCGGCTTCGACGAGGCCTTCGCCCTTGGCATTGCCCAGGATGGCGTTGATGCGGCGCGACACCTGTCCTTCCTTGGAACGGAGGGTACGCCGGATCTCTGCGAGTTCGGGCGAAGCATTGTCCCGTACTTCGCCGCCCCGGTCGAGGATGGCGTCGATGCGGCGGCTGATTTCCGGATCGTAGCTGATCGATGCGGATATCTGCCGGAGCATGGGATAGAGGTCGTCCTTGCAGTCGCGGAAAAAGGCCAGGATGCGGCGCAGCGTATCGAGGCTGGTGCGCAGGGCGCGCAGCGACGGAAGGTCGATGCTGGTATTTTCTGCCTGCAGCGGCAGCAGGAATTCTTTGGTATCGAGGTAGCCGCCGGCCGGAAAACTGTCTTCGAACAGGCAGATGAGCCGCATCTCGTCGGTCAGGCGGAGCCGGAACATGATTTCGTCGGGGTCGCGCGACATCTGTTCCGCGGCGACTTTCCGCCGGGCATATTCTGTAACCGCTTTGGCGGCGATCCTGTCCCGCACCTTGTCGAATCCTATTTTCTGCTCGAGTACCATGGGCGGGACAATGGATTATTTATACGATTCTTCGATGGCCAGTCGCAATTCCGTGATACTGCCCATCGTCTTGATCTGTCCTTCCCGGACAAAGGAGATATGGCCGGTTTCTTCCGAGACCACGATCACCGAGGCGTCGCTGACTTCGGAAAGGCCGATGGCGGCACGGTGACGCATGCCGTAGTGGGCAGGAATATCCTGCCGCTGTGTGATGGGCAGCGTGCAGCGGGCGGCCAGGATGCGGTTCACGGAGAGAACCATGGCGCCGTCGTGGAGGGGAGAATTCTTGAAAAATATGTTCTCGATAAGGCGCCGGCTGATGCGGGCGTCGATTTCATCGCCCGTGTCGATGATGTCGCCCAGAGCCGAACCGTGCCGGAGGACGATCAGGGCGCCGGTACGGGTCTCCGCCATCTGGCTGCAGGCGGCCGTCAGTTCTTCGAGTTCGGCGGGCTGCATGCCGGCCGACCGGGCCGTCTGCCGGAACAGCTTGCCGAAGATGCCCCGATGGGCGGCCTGCGAAGTACTGGAGCTGATGCGCAGCAGGAAGCGCCGGATCTCAGGCTGGAAAATCACCAGCAGGGCCACGACTCCCACGCCCAGCACTTGTCCCAGGATAAACGACAGCAGTTTCATGCCCAGCGCGCGCGAAGCGATCCAGACGACATAGAGCAGCAGGATTCCCAGGAAGATATTGACCGCCGACGTGCCCCGTACCACCCGGATGAGCCAATAGATCAGCAACCCGACCATGATCACGTCGAGCACGTCAATCCACGATATATCTATGAAATCGAACATATTCGAACAAAGATAGTAATAATTTCGAATATACCGTCATGACCCTCCGTCATTCCGGGCATGACCCGGAATCTTACACTACTCGTCATTCCGGACTTGATCCGGAATCTAAACAATCATCGGATTCAACACAATATCTTCATACAAATCCTTCCATTCTGGATTCATCTTCTCTATCAATTGCTCTTTCCATTCCCGACGATAATTTTTCAACTGACTTTCTCGACTAATTGCCTGTTCAATATCTGAGAAACATTCAAAATATACGAGTTTATGACATCTATACTTACGAGTAAATACTGATGCTGATCCTTCCTTATGTTCAGCTATTCGTCGTTTCAAGTCACTCGTCACGCCAACGTAAAGGACTTTGTTTGAAAAGTTTGTCATCATGTAAATATATCCTCTTTGTTCCATATTCTTCTCTTTTAGATTCCGGGTCAAGCCCGGAATGACGTTACTTCCATCATTCTTCTTCCATCATTCTTCTTTCATCATTCTTCTTTCGTCATTCTTCTTTCATCATTCTTCTTTCGTCATTCCGGACTTGATCCGGAATCTTTATATTATTGCCCGGCGAAGGCGAGGGTGGCGCAGCTGATGCGGAAACCGGCAGCGAGAAGCGGGGTGGCGCAGGCGGCGAGGGTGGAGCCGGTGGTCAGGGTGTCATCGATAAGCAGGAGATGACGGATGCCTTGCTGCTGTAGGTCAGTGGCGCGGCGAGGGTCAACCGCAAAGGCTCCTTGGACGTTCTTTGTCTTTGCTGTGCCATGTAACTTCGTCTGTGTCTTCGTGTTGCGTCTCCGCTGAAGTAGCTTGGTTTCGACAGGCAGCCTCATCGCCTGCGCCACGCCCAGGGCAATCAGTTCGGCCTGGTTGTAGCCGCGTTTCCAGCGGCGCAGCGGATGCAGCGGCACGGGCACGACAGCCTGGCAGCCTCGGAACATCCGGCTCGCCGCCAGCTGTCTGCCCAGCCGTTCGCCCATCTGCACGGCCAGCCGCCGCCGGTTGCCGTATTTGATGCCATAGAGAATGTTCCTGTAGTCACTTTCCGTCCGGAAAAAGAACAGCGAAGCCGCATCCTGCACCTCGAAACGCCGCGCCAGTCGCTCGAATGCAGCATTCTGCACGATGTCCCACTGATAGGTCATCGGCAACTCTTCCAGGCAATCCGCACAGACATCCCATTCGTCTTCAGCCAGAAACTTTTTGCAAACCACACATTTCCGCGGAAAAAACAATTCCCGCAGTCCCCGGATGCTCGATGATAGCTGATGAATCCATGAATCGCACATATCGCCCGCCTCGAAGATTTGAAGGCAAGATAGGAAATATTGCGTATTTTTGCAAAGTATGATCGACCAGCGGATTGTAGATTTTATCGGAGAACACCATGTGCTGACGGTGGCGTGTGTGTCGCCGGAGGGAGAGCCGTGGTGTGCGAACGCATTCTATGTGTTTGACGAACAGGAAGAAGGCTTTATCATCACTTCGGAAGAGAAGACGCTCCATGCACGGCTGTTTCTGGAAAATCCGCAGGTGTCGGGATCGGTAGTGCTGGAGACCGAACAGGTCGGCAAGATCCAGGGCCTGCAGTTTACGGGCACTGTCCGTCGTTGCGACGGCGGCCTCTTCGACCGCTGCCGCCTGAAATATCTCAAACGCTTTCCCTACGCCGTCTTCAAAGGCGGCGAAGTCTGGCTCATCACGCTTGACACCCTCAAATTCACCGACAACCGCCTGGGCTTCGGGAAGAAGTTACTATGGCAAAGAGATTCCGGGTCAAGCCCGGAATGACGAGCTACTGAAGGATCTCAGCTAAAAGTTCATTCATGTGGGCGTAGTCGCGGAGGAGCCAGAGGACGTAGCGGATGTCGACGCAGATGCAGCGGTTCATGGCGTCGACGAAGTAGGTGTCGCCTGCCAATGATTCCTTGTTGCCGTCGAAGGCCAGACCGATCAGTTCGCCTTTGGCGTTGAGCACCGGAGAGCCTGAGTTTCCACCCGTGATATCGTTGTCTGTCAAGAAGTTGACGGGAATATCCGTATTATTCTGCAGCAACTCCCGGAACTCCGGTTTCAGCGTGAATTCGTAGTCGTCGGGGTTGAATTTCTCCAGAATCCCTGCCGTCCGCGTGCGGGAGGCCAGCGATACCGCGTCACGCGGTTCGATGGGCCGCACCTTGCCGTATGTGATGCGCATGGTGGAGTTCGCATCGGGATACATCGGCTGCTTCTTGGCCAGCTTCATTTGATAGACCGCATCCTTGAATTCCTTCTCCAGGGAACTCTTGCTCACACCCGCCTCGATTTCATCGCGTTTCTCGTTGAACTGCACGATCTTGCACGAAGTGAGCGTATCGTAGACGTGACCGTCGAACACCTCGTTGAGCATGGCGTCGACATCCCCGCCGAAGCGGTCGTAGAGACCACGCAGATAGTCGCCCCAATAGTCGCGGCGCACATACTTGAAGAACTGGCTGAGCGAATAGCGCATCAGGTCGCGCTCCACCCGCATGTCGAGCGATGCCAGTTCCTTGGCTGCCATTACAGTGTCACCACGGTGCAGGGCGTTCGCATAGCGGTGCAGATTGGTGCCGCGGACCAGCGTTTCCTGGAAATAGACGATCTGTTGGTTGATGCCCGCCACGTCTTCGTACTTCTGGCCCAGGCGATAGATCAGGTCGGAATTGCCGAGCCATTTTTGGAGCTGCTGCTCCTCGGTCCGCTTCGCGTCGACCACGCCGAAACGATTGTAGCAATAAATCTCGCCCTCGCGGATCTCCTGCACGTTGCTCAGGCTGAAATAACGGTCGGCATACTTGAGCCGGATGGCCACGTCCTCGTTCATCCATTTGTCCATGATCTTCATCTGGTCGAGCCGGAACTGCGCCTGGATGGGATTCTGGATCTGCAGGATCTCCTCAACGGCATAAGAAGAAGCGTATCGGTTGGTCCGTCCCGGGTAGCCGATGACCATGGTGAAATCGCCGTCCTTGATGCCATCCTGTGAGATCTTCAGAATCTTTCGGGGATGCATCGGCACATTTTCGGGCGCGTATTCCGCCGGGGAACCGTCGGGCGCCGTATAGATGCGGTAGATGGCGAAATCGCCCTTGTGCTGCGGCCATTCCCAGTTGTCGGTGTCGCCGCCGAACGAGGCGACGCTCACCGGCGGCGCCGCCACCAGCCGCACATCGCGATACACCTGATAGAGCGCCATGTAATACTTGTTGCCATTGTAATACGACGAGCAGATGAGTTCGCCCTGGCCTTCGTAAATCTTGCCGTACTTATCTTCGACCTGCCGGTACACCCGCCGCATGGCCATGGGCTTGTGTTCGACATCGAACTCCTGGCGCAGGGCCTGGACCTCGTCGGTCACATCCCAAATTTTCTTTAGGAAATAGATGGCCTGGCCCTTGACGGGAAGTTCTTCGTCGCGCCGCATGGCCCAGAAACCGTCTTCCAGATAGTTGTGGCCCAGGGTGCTCAGGGCATGGATGTCACTGTAGGCACAGTGATGGTTGGTAATCATCAGGCCGTCGTTTGAGATCATGCTGCCGGTGCAGCCAAAAGCGAGGGCCACCACGGCGTCGGAGAGGCTTTCGTGTTCCTCGTCGTAGAGCACTTTGGCGTCGAGCTTGAGGCCGGCCGCCTTCATCCGCTTCTCCAGGACGCGGTCGATGGTATTGATCATCCACATGCCTTCGTCGGCGAAGGCGCTAAAGGTGCAGAGCAACAAGCCCGCAATGACGATAAATTTTTTCATGATTCTAAAATATAAATCCTACTGTCAGCGAGGCGGCGTGGCGGGTGCCGTCGTCGTCGAGACGGGTCGATGACTCTATGCTGTAGTGTGCCTGAATGTAGCAGCGGCCGCTGGCCGAAGACCATTTCAGGTCCAGCGCGCCCAGGTAATTGTTCCCGTCCCAATAGTCCCACTGCCGCAGCAACGGCTCCTTCAGCTGCCATTTCGTCACATCGCTGTATGTATCATAGTCCATAGCGTAACCAATCATCGGCGTCAGCCTGACACGACCCAGGGGAATCGTTACGGCCAGCGTCGGGATGAAAGTATGATACCGCTGGACGAAGTGCTGCGGATACTCCGTGTAGGTGTGCTCAAAGCCCAGGTTGGAAAGCCCCACCACCAATTGCCATGACGTACCGAAAGTATAGCGTATTCTCTCAAGATGCGAACGCCGCCAGTAGCAGAACACCGGGTCGCCATAGGTGACCCAGACGCGGATGCGTGAATCCGGATCGAGTTCCTGCCGCTGCAGGGGACGGAAGCCCTGCATCGTCGAAAATGCGAAGGAGGCCTCAATGGTATGCGCCGGCCCGAACGACAGCGACAAATCGTCTTCCCAGGTCCAGGACCGTGTCGTACCGAACTGCTGGTTGTTGTAGCCGACCTCGGTCTGCGCACTCTGCAGCCAGGAAACCCGCAAATCGTTGTGCAGGGCAGTCCGGCCGGCCGACACATCGAATTGGAAGCCGCCGAAGAAACGGTTGTTCTCCTTGAAACGACGGTTCTCCGCGCTCGCATAGCCACTGCCATGCGCAACCCACAAACCATAGATATCGAACAGCATGTGTTCCACGCTCGAAGAAATCTGCGTGTATTCCACCCGCTCCGTCGTGCGCTCGTAACCCAGATTCAGGCCCAGGCCGACACCGCCGCTTCGCCAATGGACGCCCGGCGACACCTGGAAATCCATGAACGTGTTCTTGTTGCGCAGGTCCTTGTGCTTGGCCATCAACGCCACGTCATAGGACAGATCCAGGCCCAGCGACCAGTGATCGCCGAGCGGCAGGCCAGCGCCCGCCTCCATCGCATAACGTTCCAGTGAGAGCGTTCCCGGAATCGAGTCGGCCAGCATGAAAGGCGTCTCCATAGGGTTGATCCAGCCGCGCCAGGTGCTGCCCGTCGCATATTCATAACTATAACCGAAATGCCCGTACAAACTTACCTTGCCTAACTTCTGCCGCGAAGAAGCATCGAACGTCCCCTTCAGCGCAGAAGCCGGCATGTAGACATCCCGCAGCCGCCCCGTCTCGCCACTCATGCCCAGCGACACATCCACATACGTCGTATCCTCCAGCACCAGCCGCGCCGCATTCCTTTCCTGCGCGCCCGTGGCCAGACCCAGCATCATCAGCATCACTATGACTACCAATTTCTTCATCGCAGTCTCGGTTGAGGATCGCTGTCGGGAATGAAATCAGCATCCGAATTGTTCGTATCCATATATACTTCGATTCCCTGATCATGGAAATCGAGCTTGCGCGTCACGCAGAGACCGGAGTAATGCCCCGAACGCATCCACACATACGACGCGTCTACCGTGCCCGGCAACCGCTTGATCGCGCCAGCCGGCGAATCGACACACTCCACCCCATCGAGAATCCAGTCCTTCGCAATGTGCCAGTACTTCGTGCCCGAACTCTTGCCCGGCTCGAAATCCTCCCAGATATCCGCCCTCGCCTGCCAGGCCGCCACGCCCATCGAAGGACGGAACACCACGATCGCCGGACTGTGGATCGACAGTGCCCAGGCGTTGCCCTGCCCCGTCATGTAAAGCACCATCGGCACCACCCCCGCCGCAATCTCATGCCGCGAAAGCGTCTCCGACCAGCAGCCGAAATGCGCCCGGTTGAGTTGCAGCGCCGACGTGGCCCGCCCCCGATGGTCCACCGCTGCGATGCACGCCACCACCGCCGACTCACCCGGCGCTAAAGGATAGGTGTGCCCGTCGCCAGGAAACATCCAGAACATCTGCGCGATCGGAATCGTGTCACGACCCGCCCAGGCATTGTTGCCCGTCGTCGAATTGTAGGGATATATCGCCGCCAAACACAGCGAGTCGAGATAGACGGTCTGCCCGCCCGGTCCCGCGTTGTTGTAGATCTCGATATATGTATCTTTCGTATAATTCGCCCCTTCCAGCGTCGAAGACCCGTGGAAATAGGCCTCCCGGATGATGACAGGATTGGGGACCACCACGTTGAGCAGAATCTCCAGCAGCGGCTCGCGTGCCTGGCCCTGCGCGTCAATCAGACTGGTGCCCGTCAGCAGGAACTCCTCGCTGGCCCCGTTGACCGCGATGCGGGTGCTGGTGAACCAGCCTGCCGCCATCACGTCGTATTTCCCGGGCTGCACTTCGAAATGCACCCGGCCCGAAGCGTCCGGATGCTTGATGTAGCCGAAGTCAGCATTCTTGTTCTGCAGCCGCACCTCGAGCTGCGTGAGATCGATGGATACCGGCTCATCCGGACGCAGCACCAGCTGCACATCTACCACCGCCACGCTAGGCACCTCGCGGTAACAGGAAGAAACCGCCAGCAGCACGCAGAAACAAACAAGCAAGGCAATGCGTCTCATAGGCTAACGGATGGATATTTTGACTTCCGCGCCGAAATAGAGCGGCGTGTTGCGGTCGTTCGGATAATGAGTGACGGTATTGCGGACGCGCCCCCGCAGGTTCAAGAAGTTGTTGGCGTAGAACGAAACCGTCGCCCACTTGCCAATCTCCTTCGAGAGGCGGATGTTCAGCATCCCGTAGAAAGGATAACCCTGACGGACGTAGTACGTATCTGTGTTGGTGGTCAGGATGAGATTGCGGTACTGCGGGTCCTGCGCCATCTCGTCGGTAAAGGGCTGGACGCGGCCTGCGCGGTCCATGATGTAGAGCGGGCTGACCTTCCAGGTCCCGGCCTCCGGATCGTAGACCGCCATGTCTTCCCCGTTGAAAGTGCAGATATTGCGGGAACTCTCGAAGAAGACCATCTGTGCGGTAAGCGTCACCACCATGGCCAGTTGCGGAATGTGCGTGATGAAACGCACGTTGGTGTTGAAACGGTCCTTGACCGAACCGTTCGAAGTCGTGGAAGACCCCCCGTAGATGCCGACCCAGGGATAGCTGCGCCCGTTGGACGTACCGGCATAGAGCCGCTGTGTATAAGCCGTGCTGCGTGTTTCGAGATGCATCCAGGCGCCACTCACGTTGATAGACGTTTCAATGGCGGGAATCTTGGCAATGTCGAGCGTGAATTCGACGCCCCACTTGTCGTTGGCGATGTCGTTGGCCGGGCGCGACAGCGAAAGGAAGGTGGTGTCGGTAATGGCGGGCAGTGGCTGTCCGTCCATCATCACGCTGCCGACCACCCATTTGAGATTCGCCCCGGAAGGCAGCACGACCTGCGAAGGCGCACCGTTCTTCCAGGTGTAGCCATAACGCGTGTAGACCATCGGCGTGTATTCCGTGACAAAACCATACCCGTCGCGCATCAGCTCGAAGAAGCCCACCAGTGAGCCGCTCACCCGTCCGGCGTCGAATTCAAGGCCCGCCTCGCTGTTGCGGCTCCGCTGCAGCTTGAGCGTAGGATTGTCCGTCTCGGCGCGCTGGGTGGTCACCACCGCCAGCCCCGTGCCGTGCGCGTCGAAGTCATTGTAGTAGAACGACACCATGTCCTTGTAGGCCGGCTCGGGATAGAGATAGATCATCGACGGCATCTTGGAAGTCAGGCCCCAGCCGCCGCGGAGTACCAGTTCCCGCAGGCCCGAACTGCGCTTGACCAGCGTATAGCGCGCATTCACGCGGGGTTCGATGCCGAAAAAGGACCCCGTGTTGATGCCCGAGGCGAAGATGGTGTTGAAGCGGGCGCCGGCCTGGATTTCGAGCTGCGTGCCGCCAATGGGAAATTTGAGATTGTCTTCCACATAGCCCGTAAGGGCGTGCAGGAAAGGAATGTCGCGGTAAGAGCGCTCGCGAAAAGCGGAAGCGGAGCCCGGCGAAGGCGGCATCGTCGGATCGAAAACCTTGCCCCGGCCGACATTGCCCTGGCTTTTCCACTCGAAACCGGCAAGCACCTTGTTGGTCACAGCGCCGTATTTCCCCATCTGATGCGCAGTCACTTTGGCCTGTGCATCGACCGGACGGCCATAAACCTTCACGTCGGAATAATACTGGGCCGGCGTGAAGAAGGCTTCATTCTCGCCGTCGTATAGGGCCGTTGACGTCGGCGTACGGCCGGCGGAGCCTTGATACACCCGGCTGCGGGAGAACTGGTCGGTGATGCTGCCGGCCACGAGATACTCCAGGTTGGTGATCCAGGGCTTGTTGAGAATCCAGCGGCCGTTCACGCCCAGGCGCAGGCCGCGGTCACGGGCCTGCGAAATTTCGTCCAGGTCGAGGTCGGGATCGCTGGCATTGGTGGCATTCGACCAGTTGCCGCGCAATTTGGCGTTGAGCGTAAACTTGCCGCGGAAGTTCCCCGACCAGCCGGCCTGGAAATTGACCCGGTTGTAGGCCGAAGAGGGCGTACGCACGTCACTGGCGGCATGCGCATAATCGGCGTCAAAGTTAATCACGCCGCCCTTATCCCCGAGCGTAAATCCTTTTCCGAACGAAACCTGTTTGAGATGCGGATCGGCCTTGAGGCGGATTTCCCAGGGCGTCACGCCCGCCTTGGTCTTGACCACCACGGCACCCGACGTCAGGTCGCCGTAGACCACCGACGGAATGCCGCGGATCACCTCGACCGATTCGATGTTGTCGGTCGAAATCTGCCGGGAGTCCACGCCCCCGCCAGCCGTAGAGGCCACATTGCTTTCCCCGCCACCCATCGCCGTACCCGTCGAGAGCATCTGCAGGTTGGCGTCGTTCGAGTAGGAGGCGCCGTCCACAATGAGTGCCGTGCCCGCCACGTTGGCGGCATTGGTGCCGATGTCGCGGATGGAAAGAGATCCCACTTGTGTCAGGGAGGGGTTTTCAGTGACACTGCCGGGCAACAGCTGCATCACGTCGCGCAGGCTGGAGGGTTGGATATGCTCCAGCGTCTGCTTGGAAATCTTCGAGGCCGTGGTCATCTCACCGCCTTCCTTCGCGGTGACCACCACTTCGTCGAGCGTCAGGCTCGAAACGGCCAGTTCTACCTTCAGTTTGGAGATATTGCCCTTGACCTCTAAAGACAACTTCATCATCTCATACCCCAGGAGATCGAATTCGAGTTCATGCCGGCCGGCCGGCACGGCAGCCAGTTCGAAGCTCCCGTCAGCATCGGTTACAGCCCAGAGCCCGAGCTCGCGGATGACGACCGAGGCCATGACCACCGGTTCGCCGGAGCCGCGCTCGACCACCGTCCCGGCCACCTTGAACCGGGACGGCGTCTGGGCGACGGACATAGTGAAACTGCCTGCCACCAAAGTGGCAAGCAGCAGCACAAAGCGGACGACCTTGTTACAGCGTCCGCGCATGGTTTAGTTGTTGTCTTTGACGCAACGCAGCGGGCCGGCAATGCGGTAGCTCACCTTGGAACCGTTGCATGTGTACTCCGCCTCTGTGGCCTTGTTGGTCATGGGCATGAAGCCGAAGAACTGGAGGTTCTTCACACCGGACGTGGGGTCATCCTTGGTGTTGTAGGTCACACCGGCGTAGGTAGAACCGCAGAACATGCCGGAAGAGATCTTGTCCGGATAGGCCTTGGCCCAGCCCATGAAAGTTCCGGCGGTCTTGGTATTGTCCTGGATGGAGATGGCGCCGAAGGCGTCCATGTTGAAGCCATCAGCATTGAGCATGGCGATGGAGCCGTTATTGCCGTCGTAGTAAGGAGCCTCGGTGTTGGGCGTCAGCGGGGAGACCGCCTTGCCGACAAGGTTGATGATGTCGTCGCCAGTGGGCACGTGCCAGCCTTCCGGGCAGATGCCGCGGGTGCCGTTCAACGCCTCAGCCGCTTCGACGGAAGTAAGGTCTCCGACCTTCAGGCCCAGCGCCACCTCGGCCTGGTACAGATAACCATTGGCCTTGATGACATCGGCATCCTTGGAGAACGCAAGAGCGGTATGTTCAGCATTCAGGACCAGCGGATAGAAAACGCCCGCCGTCACAGCGCTCAGGTCGTCGGACGGGGTCATGCCCTCGGGAACATAGCGGAGGTTCTCGGTCATCCACCACTTGCCGTCCTTCATCTTTTTCACCTTGTAGGTCTCGCCGGCATAGACGAGACCGCCGGCCTGGCCGACCACAGACGAGATGTCAACGCCACCGGCAGCCGTCTTGCAGGAGAGCTTGAAATTGATGCCGCGGTCTTCCAGTCCCGGGTTGGCGGGAACCGTTGCCACGACGGCCGTCGAACCGTTGTCGCCGCTGGTCGCGCTGAGCTTGACGTCAGACTCTTCGCAGGACAGCGTCCAGGGCGCGTTGGCCGTGACCGTCATCTTGATCAGGCCGCCCGCGGCAGGAACTTTCTTGCCGTCGGCATCGACGATCTCGTCGACCTTGAGCGAGGCACTGCCGGCCGGGCAGAGCTGGTGGACCATAATTTTCTGTGTGACCGATTCACCACGGCTTTCGCAGGTAACGGCAATAGTTTGCCCCCTGAACTCGCCGGTATTGTTGGGCAATGCGGTGATGGTGATAAATCCATTGCCTGTACCTTCCGTAGGTGTGACAGTGCAAAAGAAATTACCACCGCGCATATCATCACGAACATACCAGACACTGTTGGCCGTTATTGCGATGGTCTGGCTGCCGCCGTCAGCGCCGACTTCAAATTCGGTCGGGCTGACTGAGAGGACCGGAGCCGGTTCGCAGGCCGCAAAAAGGAAAAGGCCTGCCGCTAAGATTACAAAAAACTTTTTCATATGCTGTGTTTTTACTTTTTTCATCAACCCTCCTGGATTACTGTCAGTGTCAGACAGACGTCGGGATCGCTTTCCAGAGACAGAAGGACTTCGAACCAGCGGTCACTCCCTTCATCGTTGGCAGGAATGTCCAGCGTGACGGTCGTGGTGTTGGGGCCTCCGCTGAGCGGTTCGGCCCAGGAAGGAGTCAGGGTCCCTGTCGGGAAACTCATCTTCCAGGGCTGGTTGGAATTGACGGAGAAGCGCACCTTGCCGCCCTCAGGTCCGATGGTCTTGACATCCTCATCCTCACAGAAAATGAAGGGATAGCAGTCCTGTGTCACCACGACGTTGGAATTGCGGGAAAGGTCGCCGTAGGTGGAAATGAACTTGATGCGGATGGCCTTGGTGTATCTTTCGGTATTCGGAGCCACCACCACATGCACGGACGTGGTATAGTCGCCGGAGGACGGGGTAACCGTCACGGCGTCGTCGGAGGATTCGCAGGTCCAGCTGCCATTGGTAAAGATCACATCGTCGAATTCGCCGCCGTCGGGGCCGAACTCAAAGGTGGACACGTCGGGCGTAACATAAAAATTGGTATCCTGGTCGCAGGAAAGCACCGCCAGGCAGAGGAGAGCAAATAGCAGATAACGTTTCATACTGCAAAAGTATCATTTTTTTTTCATACCTTCGCATCCCAAACAATGAGGATAGCGCACAAACTTCCGGCTTTGCTGGTCGGCGTCCTTCTGGTGCTGGCCGCCGTTGCCCAGTTCACGGGCTGCGAAAAATACGTGCTGCCCGACATCAGCCTTTCGCCCGACACCCTCTATTTTCGTGCCGGAGCCGATTCGGCCGATATCCAGCTCTACACCAATGTCATCACTGCACCGGAGCAGGACAAAGACGCCCGCTGGATCTCCGCCTGGCCGGAATGGTTCGACGCCGACAGTCCCGTGACGATCTATGTCAAAGAAAATACCGATTCGACCTCGCGAACCGGTATCCTCTATTTCAAATCTGAAGCTGTAGAAAAGAAGCTGGTGGTCATCCAGGAAGGACTTACTTTTTAACTTCCATCACGTCGCCGTGGTCCTTGACCACGCCGCGGAGCCAGCGTTCCCGGAACTTGGGATGGATGGGTGATTCCGGAATGGGCTTGCCGGAACCGTTGGACTGGAAAGTGCCGTCCGGATTCTGGCGCTTGACGTTGCCGTCCATGTATTTCACCAGCAGGTAGTTGCTCAGGTCCGTCCATTTGTCGAACAGGTACTGCGAACGGTGCTGGCACCATTCTGTGAACATACGCCTGGCCTGGCTTTCATTGCCGTTTTCCACCATCTTGAGTGCCCGTGCGTCCAGGGTTTTCACCATCTCGACATTCTCGTTTTCATACTGGTCGATGGCCGCGCGGATCTCGGGCTGCACCCGGTCGTAGAACAGATAGGCGAACTGCGCCACCCGGTTGAAAAGCCAGAAGGCCGAGGTCGGGCTGTACTCGAGCATCGAGCCGTTGCCTTCGCGGAAACATTCAGGAACATCATTAATGTTGGTATAGATGGGCGTCAGCGCGCTGAAAGCAGCATCATCCACAGCGAACCAGAGGAGGCCGCCCACTACGTCGGGCAGCCAGCTGCGGGCCTGGCCCAGATACCAGAAACCGGTCTGCTGTGTGGCAATCGAACGCTCGAACAGGTATTCCTTGCCGTCGAGTTCGAAAATCATGGGACGCCAGCGATAGGGCGTGCGGCTCACGCCGGCACCCAGGTCCTCGCTGAAATCGAGGGGCGTGCCTTCGTAGTGGTCGCGCATCACGTCGGCCAGGGCCTTGACGGTCACTTTCTGCGCGGGCTTGATATAGAGCGGCATCTTGTTGGCGGGATTCTCTCCCAGGGCAAAATCCAGGTATTTGTCAGCGTCGAAATTGGCACCGCCCAGCAAGCGGAAAGCCGACCACACGCGCGCCTCGCAGCCGCGGAGCGCACCCCAGTCGGCCGGGCAGTAGGCATCACAGAAGCTGAATTCCGCATCGCTGCCCGTAAAGAAACCCTTCTCCCGGGCAAACGAGATCACGTCGGGCGCGTAGAGGCAGTTCTCCGGATCGTTGAGCGGGAAATGATGGATGCGGCTCTGGTTGGCATGCGCGCAGATCATGCCGTCGGGAATGCGGACCGCCACCCAGACAGCACCTTTCTGCTCGCCTTTGCCCACGATCTCGAAGATCCAGCACTCGTCTTTGTCAGCAATCGAAAAGCTCTCTCCTTCAGAGCAATAGCCATAGGTCTGCACAAGCTCGTCGATAACCTTGATTGCCTCGCGAGCCGTGCGGGCGCGTTGCAGCGTGATGTAGATCAGCGAACCGTAGTCGATGATGCCGTTTTTGTTCTCCAGTTCCGGACGGCCGCCAAAGGTGGTCTCCATGATGATGAGCTGGTGCTCGTTCATGTTGCCCACGGTCTGGTACGTGTGGGGCACCTGGGCGATCTTGCCACGGTAAAAGCCGCTGTCCCAGTCGTATACGTCGAGCAGCGACCCGGCCGGATGGTTGGCGGCGGGACGGAAATAAAGTTCTCCGAAAAGTTGGTGGGAATCGACGGCGTAGGTTACCATGCAGGAACCGTCGGCGGAGGCTCCTTTGGTCACGATGACATTGGTGCAGGCGTCTGCCGCGGGGTGCGAAAAGAGCAGCACGCAGGCGGCAAGGGCGAGAATTCGTTTCATTCTGTCAGGTTTTTGGTCTATAAATTTTATTTCGCGCTGCGGACGAACCAGGCGGGGTGGCAGGCGAAGTACGGGTCGCTGAAGAGGTAGGTCTGCTGGCGCTCAGCGGTGATGAAGATCTCGCCGCTCCAGAGGTCGATGGTCCCATTCTCCAGGGCATTTGAAATCTCCTTGAGGGTGAAGAGCGTGATGCTGCAGGGGCGGTTCTGCGCGGCGGCGAAGCGTTCGAGCAGTTCAATCTCGAAGCCACGCCACTCGGTGTCGACCTGGAAGCACATGGGCGCGATACGCACGTTGACGCCGATTTTCAGTTCGTTGCCAGTGGTCACTTTTTCGATGGCGGGCATCGGAACGGCGTTGGGGTCGTTGCTGTTGAACCAGCGATCGTAAATCTCCTGATACTGGCCGTTGCTGCGGATTCCGGACAGGAATTCGTTGAAGGCCGATGCCAGTTCCTGGCTGTTTTTCCGGAAGGCGAATCCGATGTCGAAGGTGCGGTCGTCGCGGAAGGCGATTTTCACGCTGTTGCGCGACAGGTCGCTGGGCGAGATGGCGATTTCATCATCCTTGAAGGCGTCTATCTCGCCGCGGACCAGGGCCGCCAACATCTCGACAGTGCTCTTGTAACGGACGACCCGGAAGTCGCGCCGTCCTGCCAGTTCATCGTCATAGTAGCCGCCAGCCTCCACGCCGACAATCTTGCCCTTGAGATCTTCCTCTGACCTGATTTCCTTGTCCGGATGAAGATACTCACACGAAGCGAGGGCGGTGAGGCCGCAGAGGATCAATGCGAAGGAGATGAAATATGTTCTCATCGTAATTATTGTTGCTTTCTGTTTTTCGTATTGCTCCACAAAGATAATCAAGAAAAAAATGATTTTTCACTATCTTTGCGATATGAATCGAATTCTTCCCATCCTTTTATTTGCCGCGACGCTGCTCCTGAGCACGCCGGCTGCCCTGGCGCAGGAACCGCAGCAACCCAATATCGACGAAATCATCGCCAAGCAACTCGATAACCTGACCCGCACCTTCAAGCTCGATGAAGTGCAGGAATTTTATGTCGATTCCATCCTGCAATACAACTTCCGCGCACTGAACGACGAATTCGAGGAAACACGGAAAGGCGGCGCCAGCAACGCGGAAACCTTCCAGGCCATCTCCGACAAATGGATGGATGCCACCGACCAGGCATTCGAGCGCGTCTTCACGGAAGAGCAGTGGAAGAAATACCTGAAGTCGAGTTACGGCAAGGAAAAAATGCGCCGCGACAAACGGATGAGCGAACGCAATCCTTCCGCATCACAGAAATAATAGTCCGCAGGGATTCCCTGCATCCCCCGTTTTTTCCAGTCAGCCAGCGCAAAGTCGCAGCCTGCGGCATGTCCGCACTGGTAGTCGTGCATCGTGTCGCCGATGTAGAGCGTCGTGGCCGCTTCCGCGCCCGTCTTGGCGAAATAGGCCAGCATCGGATCGGGAAAAGGCTTGTGGCGCACGGAGTCAGCCGCACAGACCACAGCGTCGAAACGTGGCAGCAGCTGCGCCAGATGCGGATCGTATTCCAGTTCGAACCGGGAGCGGGATGTGACCACGCCGGTCCGCACCCCTCTTTCTTTCAGCGCATCGAGGGTCTCCTCCACCCCCGGGAACGGCGTCACCAAGTACATCAGTTCCTGGAAATGTTCCTCCCAGACTTCGGCGAAATGGTCTTTATTGGCGTAGCCCAGCGTCGCTGAAGCTTTGGCGCTCGGAATCCCGAAAAAGTTGTAGGCCTCGTCGTAGCTCACTTCACGGCCGGTCAGCTCGCGGATGGTCTGCATGAGCGAAAGTACGCCCGTGCGCTCGGTATCGAGCAGCGTGCCGTCGATGTCGAACACGAAGTCGGTGTAGGATTTCATCGCTTGTCGATCTTGATAAGCACCGGCAGGTGGTCGCTGTAGCCGTTGTCAAAGGTATTGCCGTAATAGCTGCGGCGCGGAGCTCCCTTGCGGAGCATGAAATTGCGGCTGAAGATCTCGCCGTAATGGTTCTTTCCGTCGATGCGGCAGATTCGGAAACCCTTGAGCCCGGAATAGGAGGGCAGCATGTTATGGGAGACGATAATGTTGTCGTAGAGCACCCAGCGGTGATTGTGGATACTCGTGCCCTTCCCTTCGTCGGAGAGCTTCCAGAACGGATTGAAATACTCTCCTTCCGGCACGTTGAAAATGTTTTTGTGCGCCCGGAGCAGCATGGCCAGCGATTCGTCGGAAGGATTGTCGTTCATGTCGCCCAGGATCACGACCTTGATGTCGGGATAGTCGCGGCGCATGGCGGCGGCATGGTCGCGCAAGGTCTCGGCGCCGGCGCGGCGGAAGCCTTCGGAGGCGGCGACGCCCGTCCGGCGCGACAGGAAATGGCAGATGTAGAAAGCGAACATCTCGCCGTCGATGGAGCCCCAGGCCGAGAGGATGTCGCGGCCGACGTACTCGCGGCCGCTACGCAGCACCAGTTTCAGCGGCTCACAGCCCATAAGCGTGAACTTGTCGGGACGATAGAGCATGCCGACTTCCACGCCGCGGGCATCGTTCGATTCGAAATGGATGCATTTGTAGTGGGCGCCGCTCATGCGTTTCTGTGCCACCAGGTCCTGCAGGACCTTGAGATTCTCGACTTCCGACACGCCGGCCACTACCGGAAAGCCATTGTGGGCCGAAGCAACAGCCGAGAAGATTTCGCTCAGGTTCTCGAGTTTCTTGAGGTACTTGTCGCGGGTCCAGCGGCGGTCTCCCATCGGGGTGTACGCGTCGTCGTCTGTCTTGGGATCGTCTATGGTATCATAGAGATTCTCGAGATTGTAGAACATCAAGGTGTAAGCCATACCACAAATATAAGAAAAAACTGGGAAAATTCATGCAGTTTTGCTATCTTAGCGATTTATTATATTGGATGATTCCGGCATGAAAAAAATATACGAAAACAATTTCTGGTACTTTGTGCTGCGGTATCTTACCGACGCCAGTTTCAGGGGTTGTTTCAAGCGTCTGCAGTATGTCGGTCGCAAGAACCTGCCCAAAGACGGTGCAGTGATCCTGGCGCCCAACCACTGCAACGCCCTGATGGATGCTTTCGGCGTCCTGGACATGGACCACAGCAGCAAAGTCTTTGTGGCACGTGCCGACATTTTCCAGAATCCGGCTATCGCCAAGATTCTCACTTTCTTGAAAATCATGCCCATCCACCGGGTGCGCGACGGATTCCGCAGTGTGCTCAACGGTGACGACACCACAGAAAAATGCATAGAGGTACTCAACAATCAGGTGCCTTTCTGCATCTTGCCTGAAGGGACGCACCGCTCGATGCACAGCCTGCTCCCGTTGGGAAAGGGCTTGTCGCGCATTGCCTGCGGCGCTGCCAGGACCATCACGGACGGACGGCATGTGTACATCGTGCCCATCGGGCTGGAATACGGCGACTACTTCCGCCTGCGGTCCAGCCTGCTGGTATCCCTGGGTCAGGCGATTGACGTGACGGAACTGATTGCCGCCCACCCGGAAATGAATGAGCCCCAGTTGCTCAACCTGGTCCGCGAACTGACGGCTGACAGCATAAAGCAGCAGATCGTCTACATCCCGGATGACAGCGACTACGAAGCCGTCTGGGAGCTGGCAAAACTCATGAGCGGCAGCATCTCCGAATACCGGCTGCAGGAGCGCAAGGCCGCCAACCGCGCAGCCGCAGAAAAACTGGAACGGCTCCGCGAACAGAAACCGGACAAAGCCCGGACGCTCTTTGAAAAGGCCGTCGCCTGGAAGCAGGCGCGGCAGGAAGCCAAAGTAAGCCTCCACGCCGCCCGCACCCGCCACCCGCTGGGCACAGCACTGTGGCGGACGGTCAAGATGCTCCTGGCCCTCCCCTTCGGACTGGCCTTCACGCTGGTCTCCGTCCTGGCCTGGGGTGGCGGCGAATGGCTCGCCAGCCGCACGGATGACGCTTCTTTCCGCAACTCGCTCCGCTTCGGCGTCCTGACTGTCGTGTGGACCATCCTGCTGATTGTCGCGGCCATCGTGTTGTTCTGCACGGTCAAATGGTACTGGGCCCTCGCGGCGCTTGTGCTGCTGATGCCTGCCCCGTTCCTGGCCTATGAGTGGTTCGAGCAGATGCGGAGGCTGGCCTCCTCCTGGCGCTACCTGTGCAACAGCCGCCTGCGCCGCCAGAAGCAGGTTTTGATGGATGAACTGAATGAAGATTTGAAAACAATTGAAAAACAAGCATAACATGAAAAAATTATTCGTTCTGCTGGCCGCCCTGGCCGTGATTACCGGGGCGTCGGCTCAACAGAAGAAAGCTGTCGAGAAGACAGGATTCTCGTTCGGCGGTTTTCCGATCGTAGCTTTCGACCAGGACAAGGGCCTGCAGCTCGGTGCCCTGGCCAACATCTATGATTTCGGCAAAGGCGGCTGGTATCCCAATCCCCGGCAGCAACTGTATCTGGAGGCTTCCTGGTTCACCAAAGGCTCGCAGCTCTACACGCTGAGCTACGACAACCGCTTCCTGATTCCGGGCGTGCGCTTTTCCTTCGCCGCCCAGTTCTACAATGAAAAGGCCCTGGACTTCTACGGCTTCAACGGCTACGAATCGTATTTCGATGCCGACCTGAACAAATTAGGTTTCTACAAGATGCGCCGCATGCTCCCTTACGGCAAACTCGACTTTACGGGAAAGATTGTCGGCAACCTCTACTGGAAATTCGGTTATCATTTCAAGTATTTCATTCTGGATGAGTTCGAAAACGAAAACACGAAGACCCTGCCTTACGAAAAGACCCTCTTCGCCTGGTACAAGGACCTGGGCATGATTGCTCCCGACGAACACAAGGGTGGCATGTCCAGCGCCTGGCGTGCCGGCCTGTGCTTCGATACCCGCGACGTGGAAAACGCCCCGACCCGCGGCATCTGGGCCGACGCCTTCATGGAATGGGCGCCCAAGTGGATGGGCACCAACAAGCCCTACGGCCGTTATTACGCCGTACTGCGCCAGTATATCCCGTTCATGAAGAACGGCAACTTGGTCTTCGCCTACCGTGCCAGCGTTCAAGGTTTCATCGGCAATCCGGCTTTCTACATGCTGCCTTTCGAATCGGTATTGGGACCCGGCTACGACCGCGACGGTTTCGGCGGCTACCGCACCCTCCGCGGCATCATGCGCAACCGTATCCAGGGCAAAGCCGTCTGTTATTTCAACACCGAACTCCGCTGGCGTTTCGCCACTATTACTGTCCTCAAGCAGGAGCTGACATTCGGCGCCAACGCTTTCTTCGACGGTGGCCGGGTGCTGCAGAACTACAGCTTCACAGAACCGAAGATGGGCTATCCTGATTTCCTCACCCAAAAAGGAGTTGAGAAATTCCACCTGGCAGCCGGCGGCGGCCTGCGCTTCATCCTCAACAAAAACTTCATCATCGCCGTCGACTATGGCCGTGCCTTCAACAAGCAGGACAACGGCAAGGGCGGTTCCATCTACGTCAATACCGGATATCTCTTCTGATGCCTATGAAAAAATTCCTCTGTTCCCTCCTCGTGGTAGCAGCCGGCCTGCTGTCGACAGCCTGCCACGACGAGATCAATCAGAAACTCGATGAGCTGGAAAGCCGCACCGATGAGCTGCTGCTCATGTGCAACCAGCTGAACGAAAATCTGGGCACCCTGCAGAACCTGGTGGAAGTCATCCAGCGGCAGGACATGATCACCGGCATTACGGAGATCCGCTCAGGCAACACGGTGACGGGCTACCGCGTCAATTTCGTGCAGCACGAACCGATCACCATCTATAACGGCTCCGACGGAAAGAAGCCGCTGGTCGCCAGCCGGCAGGATCCCGACGACCGGAACTATTACTGGACAGTCCAGTATGGCGACGATGACTGGAATTGGCTGCTCGCTCCCGACGGCAGCAAGATGCTCGCCGTCGGCGTGCTTCCCTACGTCACGATCCGCAACGGAGTGTTCATCTACACGATCGACGGTTCGGAATGGATCGAACTCGGCAAGGCCGATGGAGAGGACGGTGACAAGATGTTCCAGAGCATCAACACCTACAATCCGAATTACGTAATCATCACCCTCACCACGGGCGAGGTTTTCAAGATCCCTACCTACAGCGCTTTCCTGGCGCTCAAATCCGAGTACGACAAGGCCAATGACGCTGTGGATGCCCAGGTGGAAATCATCCGTGCCACACAGGAAAAACTGACCTGGATCACATCCATCGATCCTATCCTTGACGGAAAGGACACCACGGGCCTGACGGTTTCCCTGTCGAACGGCAAGCATTTCAGCATCCACGACTGGACCACGACACTGAGCCCCGCCATCTTCATCAAGCGTGACACCGACGGCCATCTGTACTGGGCCTACACCATCGGACTGTCGCCGGAGACCTGGGTCCTCACGCCCGATGGCAAGAAAGTTCCTGCCGAGTCCGGATCCGTTGAAACCCCGCTGGTTTCCGTGACCCGCGACACCGACGGTCAGTATTACTGGGTGGTCATTACCCGGGACAGCACCGAATTCCTGCGCTCGAAGATCGACGGCGACTGGCAACCCCGCGCCATCGACTCGGTCCAGCGGATCTTCCTGTCGGTTAAAAACTATACCGACTCCCTGGTCCTCGTGCTCAAGGACAGCACGCGCTTCGTCCTGCCCAAACAATACAGCATCACTTTCTCTGATGCCGATGGAAAACCCATCACCGGGAATATCGCCATGAAAGGCAAGACGGAGACCGTGGTCCGTTACAAGGCCAGCGGCAACAATCCTACGCTATCCCTGATCACGCAGGGCGGCATCAACGCTTCACCCTCAAAACTGGAAAACGGTGATCCCTGTTTCGTGGTAAAGACCGGTTATGATTTTTCGGGTGAAAATGCCAAGGTCGTCGCGGTGTTTACCTTCCCGGAAGCCGCCTCACCCGTCACTATTGTCAAATCATTCACCGTCTCAAAGTAGTAAAGCATGATGAAACACAAATCTCTCTTCTCTCTCCTGCTTGTGGCGGTGCTGCTGTGCGGCTGCCATACGCAGATTGATTCCGACATCAGGGTCCTGGAACGGCGCATCGAGAAACTCGAACAGCGCTGCAACGAAATGAGCACTACGCTGAGCGGCATCAGGACCATGCTCGACAACCTCAACAAATACGACTTCATCACCGACATCCAACCCTTCTACACCAACGGCGCCATCGGAGGGTATACCATCAGTTTCACCCACTCCGATCCCATCGTGCTCTACAACGGCACCGATGCCGAGACGCCGATCCTGGGCGTGAAAAAAGGAGAAGACGGGATATGGTACTGGTCGGTCCGCTATCCTTCCCAATCCGAAGATACGTTCATCACCGACAATTTTGGTGTCCGCATCCGTACCGATGCCGGTTCCCCGCTTATCAAGATTGAGAACGGCCACTGGATGGTATCCTATGACAACGGCGACGTCTGGCGCGACCTGGGACGAGCAACCGGTGAGGACGGCGCTTCGTTCTTTTCCAGTGTGGAAGACAAAGGTGACTACATCCAGTTCAACCTGCTCAACGGAACCACGATCCAGGCCCCGACCTGGGCCAGTTTCGAAAAGCTGCAGGAAAATTGCCGCAAAACCAACGAGAACGTGGAATCGCTCACCCGGCTGGTGAAGCAGCTCACGGAAAAGGTCTATGTCCAGAACATCTTCCCGATTCTGGAAAAACGCGACACCATCGGTTTCAGCCTGCGGCTTTCCAATGGCCAGACTTACTCGTTCTACAACGGTCAGGGCACGAATGTCCCGGTCATCAGCGCATGCACGTCAAGTGACAGTGCCGATCCTGATGCTTTGTACTGGATCATCCGCTACGGAAGCGATCCCGTCCAATGGATTCTGGATGAAAACGGCAACAAGATCAAGGCAAACGTTCCTGAAGGCCAGACCCCGAAAATCTCACTCCAGCAGGTGAAGGGAGATCCGGCCTGGTACTGGGCCGTTGCCTACGGCGACGGCGCTCCCGCCTTCCTTCTGCACAACGGAGCCAAGGTTGCGGCCAGCGTCGTAGTTCCGGATGCTGTGGTCACGAAGGTCGTTCAAATTTCCGACGATATGGTCCGTATCACCATTGCAGAGGGACTGAGCGCGGTGATTCCGCTTCCCCATGCCATCCAGGTCAGATTCACGGCACCTGTTTCCGGTGATACCCTGATCATCGCATCGGGCCAGATACGCAGCTTCCATTGCATCATTGAAGGAGCCGACGAGAAGGCGGATCTTCTTCCGCTCTGTGATGAGTACTTCTACGTCAGTGCGACGACGACCGACCATAAAGACTGGACGGTTTCCGTCACGGCACCCAATCCTTTCAAGCTTCCGTCCAGCTCTAAACTCAATCTGCTGATTTCCAACGGATACGGACAGATGAAAACCGTTGTTTTAACCCTGCAGCCCAAAAATTAAGGAGGATACGACCATGAAAAGAACATTTCTGACTGTCTGCATTCTGCTGTCCGCCCTCCTGCTGGGTGGCTGTCATGAGGATATCGAGCGGCGCATCAATTCCCTGAAAGAAGACGTATCGACAATCGAACAACGCCTCGCTACGATCAATGACGGAATCCGCAGCCTCTCTTCCCTGGTGGAAGCCCTGGAGCAGAACGAACACATCACCAGTATCAAGCCCTGGACCATCGGGTCCTGGAGCGGCTACTATGTAACCTTTACCAGCGGCACCGTTTTGACGCTCCGCAATGGTACTGACGGCGTCTCGCCCATCGTTGGTGTCAACTACAACGAAACCTACGAGGCCTACTACTGGACCATCCAGATGGGACCGTCAGGTACCGTGAACTGGATGACCAACAGCACCGGCCAACGAGTCCGTGCCACGAGCATCGTGCCGGAACTCAAGATTGAAGATGGCGTCTGGTGGTACACTTTCGACGGCAGTTCGTGGGTCAAGGCCGGCTGGGGACCCACCCAGGGACAAAGCGGATCATCGGTATTCTCGAGCATCGATACTTCCGACCCCTATTACGTGACCTTCACGCTCTCGAACGGCACCAGTTTCAAGATTCCGACACAAAAGGCCGTCGACGAACTGAACGCCCAGTGCAACACGCTCAACAAGTCCATCGCCAGCTATGTCAAGCTGGTCAACGATATCCCTTCGTCCATCTTCGTCAAATCCGTCTCGAATTTCGAGGAAGGAGGAACGAGCGGAATCCGCATCACCCTGGAAGACGGACAGGTGCTGACTATCCGTAACGGCTATGACAACCGCGACTCCGTGTTGCTGAGTGCCAAGAAGTATACCGACGGCAAATCCTACTGGGTCTACCGCAGCCATTCGGACGAAGAGTACCAATGGCTCCGCTATCAAGGCAAGATGATCTGCGTTACCTATGAAGACATCACGCCCCATATCGGTATTACCGATTCGAAGGGAGAGCTCTATTTCACCATTGCCATCGGCGATGGTCAGCCCGAATTGATGCGGGATTCCCTGGGCAATGCCGTACGTGCCACCGGCCAGCTGGTCGAAGACTTTTTCAAGGATGCCGATTTCTCGGATTCGCACCAGGTGGTTCTGACTTTGTCGGATGGCACTCAGGTCATACTGCCTCGCACGCGTGAACACGTCCCCTCCGTCAGCACAACGCTGCGCAATGACTACGTAGAAGCTGCCACAAGCTATGCCCGGCAGATCATCCTCTACTTGACGGATACCCTGGCGACACAGGCGGCTCTTCCGGATTTTTCAAGCTACTGCGACAGCGCTGATATCCACATTGAAGCCCTTTGCCTGGACGACGGCTATATTGAAGAACTGCGCCTGATCTCTTTCGAATCGCAGAAAGTAACGGGGGGATTTGAATACAGCATCTCTCTTGACGTACGCTTTTCGACGGGCAGCGGCAGCGAGTGGAACACAGCCTTCCCTTCCCGCGTCGCCATCTTCGTTTCCTGGCTGGACAAGACCATTATGAAGGTAGCCCAATTCCGGCGTGCCGTCTTCCCGACAGCGATGACAATACCTGCTACGGCAGAAGTGGTGGTAGGAAAGACTGTGCAACTCTCCCCCAGCTGGACGCCTTCGAACGCGACAGAAACTTCCATCACCTGGACGACCAGCGACGCAACGGTCGCAACGGTTTCGACCAAGGGCGTGATTACGGGCGTAAAAGCAGGGACCTGCACCATTACTGCCAAATCCAGGCACCTGACGGCAACCTGCGCCGTAACAGTAAAACCCGCAGCACCTTAGTGCTACGGGTTTTACTTTGTTCTGTGTGGTCCCAGAGGGACTTGAACCCACGACCCACGGATTATGAGTCCGCTGCTCTGACCGACTGAGCTATGGGACCTGCTTGACGGGGCTCTGCCCCGAACCCCGCGCCTCCCGGCCTTAGTACTTTTGCTATGCGAGCTGTCTGCGTATTCGAACGGTCGCTGCAAAAGTACCGGCCTCCGGCGGTCGTCTGATGACGACACGGCCCTTCAATGAAGGGCCGTCAGCTAAGGTTACACTTTGATCTCGACTTCGACGCCGCTGGGGAGTTCCAGCTTCATGAGGGCGTCCACCGTCTTCGGAGAAGAGTTGTGGATGTCCAGGAGGCGACGGAAAGAATTGAGTTCAAACTGCTCACGTGCCTTCTTGTTGACGAAGGTCGAACGGTTCACCGTGAAGATCTTCTTGTCGGTCGGAAGGGGAATCGGGCCGCTGACGACAGCACCGGTAGCCTGCACCGTCTTGACGATCTTGTCGGCCGACTTGTCAACCAACGCGTGGTCGTAAGATTTGAGTTTAATTCTGATTTTCTGGCTCATTATACTAAATTTTAACAATTTTACTCATCATCATCTGAATATCTGCGCGGTCCGCCATGCTTGTCGATGATCTCCTTGGCCAGGTTCGCCGGAACCTCCGCGTAGTGGGAGAATTCCATGGTACTCGTGGCACGGCCGGAGGTCAGGGTACGCAGGACGGTCACATATCCAAACTGCTCTGCGAGCGGAACTTTTGCCTTCACGATGCGGGCGTTGCCCTTGGAGTCCATGTCGACGATCTGGCCGCGGCGGCGGTTGAGGTCGCCCACCACTTCGCCCATGTAATCTTCGGGGGTCACCACTTCCAGCGACATGATCGGTTCCATGAGCACCGGTCCGCATTTGCGCAAGGCGTTGCGGAACGCGACGCGGGCGCAGATCTCGAACGAAAGGGCATCGGAATCGACCGGGTGGAAACTGCCGTCGAGGAGACGGACCTTCAGCGAAGTCATCGGACAACCGCAAAGTACGCCGTTGAGCATCGCTGCCCGGAAACCTTTCTCGACAGCGGGAATGAATTCCTTCGGAATGTTTCCTCCCTTGACCTCGTCCACGAACTGGAGTCCGGTGACGCCTTCGTCGACCGGGCCGATTTCGACCATGATGTCGGCGAACTTGCCACGGCCACCCGTCTGTTTGCGGAAGACCTGACGGTGCTGATAAGCCCTGGTAACAGCTTCTTTATAGTTGACCTGCGGCGCACCCTGGTTGATTTCCACGTTGAATTCCCGACGCAGACGGTCCACGATGATGTCGAGATGAAGCTCGCCCATACCGCTGATGATCGTCTGTCCGGTGTCGACGTTTGTCTGGACGGTGAAGGTAGGGTCCTCTTCGGAAAGCTTGCCCAACGCAATGCCCAGGCGCTCGAGGTCTTGCTGCGTCTTCGGCTCCACGGCGATACCGATCACAGGATCGGGGAACGTGATGGATTCGAGGATGATCGGATGGCTCTCGTCGCAGACCGTGTCGCCAGTGCGGAGTTCCTTGAAACCGACGGCGGCGCAGATGTCACCCGCTTCGACGAATTCGATGGGGTTCTGCTTGTTGGAGTGCATCTGATAGAGGCGGACCACCCGCTCTTTCTTGCCGGAACGGGTATTGAGCACCTGATGGCCAGCATCGAGATGGCCCGAGTAGGCACGAATGAAAGCCAGGCGGCCGACGAACGGGTCCGTGGCGATCTTGAAGACCAGGCCGCAGAAAGGTTCGGAAGCCATCGGCTTGCGCTCGACCTCGCGGTCGTTGCGCGGATCCGTTCCGTGAACGCTGCCTTTGTCGAGTGGCGAAGGCAGGTAACGCATCACGGCATCGAGCAGGAACTGAACGCCTTTGTTCTTGAACGACGAACCGCAGCAGGTCGGAACGACGGCCATATCGATGGTCGCTTTCCGGAGCGCGTCGATAATCTCCTGATCGGAGATTGAATCGGGATCGTCAAAGAACTTCTCGAGAATCTCGTCGTTGTATTCGGCGACGGACTCGATGAGCTTTCCTCTCCACTCCTCCACCTCGGCCACCATATCGGCGGGAACAGGTTTCTCCTCGTAATTGACGAGTTCCTTGCTGTTGCCGTCGTAATAGTAAGCCTTCTTGGCGATCAGGTCCACGATGCCTTCGAAATGTTCTTCGGCACCGATGGGGAGACAGATCGGAATGGCGCGGGCGCCCAACTTCTCATGGATATCTTCGACAACGGCAAGGAAATCCGCGCCGGTACGATCCATCTTGTTGACGTAAGCGATCTTGGGGACATGGTATTTGTCCGCCTGACGCCAAACCGTCTCCGACTGGGGCTGCACGCGGCCGACGGCACAGAAAGTAGCGATCGTTCCGTCCAAAACGCGGAGCGAACGCTCGACTTCGACCGTGAAGTCCACGTGACCCGGAGTGTCGATCAGATTGATCTGATACTGCTCGCCATTGTAATGCCAGAAGGCCGTGGTAGCGGCCGACGTGATGGTAATGCCACGCTCCTGCTCCTGGACCATCCAGTCCATGGTAGCAGCGCCTTCATGCACCTCTCCGATCTTGTGGGTCTTGCCCGTATAATAGAGGATGCGTTCGGACGTGG
>Ga0310786_10001593_pt1 | contig 36476 bp, 50 predicted proteins | sample AusTroGonzalo_MG_FD_203881 | JGI IMG/M metagenome (GOLD analysis project Ga0310786, IMG submission 203881) | Bovine rumen microbial communities from tropical cattle in Woodstock, Queensland, Australia - Gonzalo_03 (v2) (version 2) | ecosystem: Host-associated > Mammals > Digestive system >... | reverse complement strand
CAATGTTCGCAATATACCACTACCTGAGTCCTAAGCGGCGGCTCGATGATCGAGGCCCTTGCGTACGGTTCGCCTCTGAGCTCGTGACACCATATCTGAAACGGCTTTGCGATCTGACAATATCGTGACAGTTCCGGAATGTCACACTGGTTCGTAAGGAGCCATACTTCGTTTATCTTGTCCTCTTCCTTGATCTCCCGGAGCAGGTTCTTCATGTTGGCCGTAACGTGGCTGTAATAATACGCTATGCGCTTCGTGTTCATAATTCCCTGTTTGAACCGCTTGATCTTGCTGTTTGAAACCGAAGTCCGATAAAAATACATATAGTCCGATATCGCTGTATGTTTGCACGGCCTGTTTTTATCCAGATATCCGAGCTTGCGCGAGAAGTCTTCGTCTTCTGTGCTGTCCTTTTTCTCGTTGAATCTATTTTTGCCGATATAGTCTCTCGAAAAGCATCTGGTGCATACCGAGGGATTCGGGAGGCGTCCTTCTCGATCGGCGAGCCTATGGTTGTGCTGCGTCCCTGTTCCGTCGAGTGACTTCCAGGAATAATCGCATACATCGAAGGGATACTCTCGGATCTCTCGGAGGATCCGACTGATGAAATAGTCCGGTACCATATCGTCGGCGTCAATGAACTGAATGTACTCTCCTTCCGATTTTCGGAGGCCGGTGTTTCTTGCACCGGCGCATCTCTTGTTCTTTTGCCGGATAACGGTAAGCCATTCAAAATCATAATCTGCAGTTTTTGCTTCAAACGGCTTCGGGGATCCGTCGTCTACAAGAATGACTTCGACCTCCTCGGTTATCTGTTGGCCGAGGCGCTCGAGAAGCTCTATCGTGTATATGCCTCCGTTGTAGTACGGGATAATGATTGATAATGTCTTCATCTTGTCTTCCTCCGAGCTGTGAGATTGTCCAGTCTTTTGACCGCTTCGTCGAGTCCCTTCATTGCTCCTTCTGCCGATAATTCGTTTTCCTCTTGTTCCGCTTCTTTTTCCTTCTCGTCGATGATCTCTTCGATCACTTGTTTCTCTCCGGGACTAAGGGTTTGGTTGTAGTCGTGAAGGATCACTCTGAGCACTATCGCTTTTTCTTCGGGTCCCAGTTGTTTAGTGCGTCCGTTATCGCTCCTCCGGCCCCGGCTCCGCAAAGGAATATAAATACGCACATCAGTATCTCTGTCCAGTTCTCTTTCGCTATCTCTTTGATTATTTCCATCATCTTCTGTTCCCTTAAATGCCAGGTGGCAGCACGCTAAGCCCATGATCAATCCGGAGAAAAACCAGAATAGCCATATTATCTCCATACTCCCTACCTCCTCAATCTTCCGCGAGCTTGATGCGCAGTCTTGCGGCCTGCTCTTTAATACGTGCTATATTCTCTCTTCGTCTCTGCTCTTTGAGGTTTATGCACACATCTGATATCTCCTCGATTGTGAGGCTGTATCTTTCGACCGTTTTGAATACCTGTCCGCATTTATTGCACAGCCTTTTTCTTTTCCATCCGTTACGTCTCGGACTGTTTCTGCTGTCGTTGACACTCACGTTATTTGATCCACATTTTGGACATTTCATCTCTTATCTCCCTTCTGCAATGCTTCCGCAATATTCGCATACGTCTATTTGGTTTGGAGCTCCGCATTTCTTGCAATTAAAATGTTTCGGTCCTTCGCCGGCTTCTATGCTGCCTGCTTCGATATAGTCTGCTCGTAAAGGGTTCGCGCATATAGTGCCGTCGAAAAATATCCCCGTCTGGTCAATCGTTATTTTCCCTATTGAGATCTTGTTCTCCGATATCACTACGGTTGTGTCGTTTTCCTCCGCAGTAGCTACATATGCACTTGTCATCTCTTACCTCCTATGATTCGACCGAATCGACTGTCGTATATTTCAGCTGTACCTTGATGCCTTCCTTGCCGGGTTTCATTGTTCCGGTATATCCGCCTCTGGATATAGATATCTGTCCGATCTCGTGCTTTGCGAGCGGTTCTACTGCACTGAGGAGCAGCTCCATGATTGCGCTCATTCCCTCCTTATCGTCAAAGAAGTCTTTGATCATCCCTTCCGCAGCTGCGATCGTCTCCTGCTGTTTTGTGAATGCCCTTGCCTCCGGGCAGTCGCATTTCTTGACTGCCTCTTCGTCTATCATCTCCTGTGTGAACCTCTCTGGTACTTCAAGGGCAGCTGTCTGCCCGCAAAACTTACATACTCCTGTCGCTGTCTTCATCCCTTCTTCTCCTTTCTCATCGCTTTGGCTGCTTTGGCCAGATTTGCTCTGTATGCGCTCTTGATCGAGTTGTCTATCATTGTCTTTTGGTTCCTGTGATGGTTTCTGTGGCTACGCTCTGCGTGTTTTACTGTTCCGCTCATGTTATCCCCTCCTAAAACGTTGCGTTATTGATCAATCTGATCGTGTCTCTTAATCTGTCCGTTATATGCCCCCAGTTCGTTTTGTCGGGATCCATGATCTCTTTGATGATGCTCCCGAGCTCGTTGCATATCTGTTTCTCGAATGCTGTGGGCTCAATTTTCTTGACGGGTTCTTCCGGAGGATTCATGGCAGGTTCTTCTATGATCTCTCCTTCGACCTTTTCGATCTCAGACGTTTTTTCGTCTTTTTGAGCATTTTCGGTCTCTTTTTGAGCATTTTTGGTCTCTTTTTCGGTGCTTTTCGGTTGTACCGGTGCAACTTTCGCCTTTTCAACCTTCTTCGACTTTTTCTTTTCTTCCTTTGCGGGCTCCGGCGTTACCGTGAAATCTCTCGTTTTCTCGTCGGCGATAACGGCTGCGTAGAACTCGACCCATTGAAGTGAGGATTTGTTTGCCGTGTCTCTCATGTTCGTGATCGTGATCCCTGCTTCCTTCATGCTGATCATGAAGCGGCCCTGTCCGGCGATTCTGATGTTGTATGTCTTGTCTCCGTCCGGGATGTATGCTTCCTTGACATCCTCTACGCTGGTTTCGATTCCCATCTTTTTGGCCAGGTTGATCGTGTTGTGAAAAAATGTAATCGGCTCTTCGTGTTCGTCGTTCAGCTGTTTCACTACCAGGGCTATGAACTCATCAGGCTCATCGTCGGGCTTGTCTTCCATCATGACTTCGAGATCGGATATCTTCTGCTCATCTTCGTACTCTTCCTTGATTGCCTGAATGTCGCTCTTTGAATATTCCGGAGAGAGTTCCTCGTTGATCTCATCCGGGAGAGTGAGCATCAGGGAGAGCTTCGCGGAGCCATAGTTCCTGTACTTCTCCTCAAGCTCCTCTGAGTATCCGTTGATTGAGAATCTGTCATTGATTCTCATGAAGCGGCTGACCTGTGTCTTATCGAGTCCGAACTCCGCGGAAGCGAACTCGTTCACGTTTGAGTATGAGGATCCTTTGAGGATGTCTGTGTCTCTTGCTATCTTCAGGAGATATCCTGCTCTCACGAAGCTGATCGCTGCCTGGTTCAGTTCTGCGTTGAGCTGTATTCTCAGATCGTCGTATGTTTTCACATTTGTGAGTTCGTTCATTCTGTTCCTCCTTCTATGATTTCAAAGTTTCCTGCCATATCTGCAAGCGGAGCTTTTGCTATTCCCAACTCTCCAAAATCGATGTAGCAATAACCATCACATATTTCTGCATTTCTTATTTCACCCTTATTCACATCAGCTTTTCCGCTTATGTCTATATCCTGTAAGAAACGCACTTTTACTTTTTGCCATATTATTTTCATTCCTTTTCGTCCTCTCCTCCTTAGTCATATCGCCAGTCACGTAGTTCAACTTCCTTGCCGCATTCCGGGCAATCCACGAGTCCGCCTTCCCATACGTCGAAATCCAAATCTTTTACGTCAATCTCGACTTCTTCCTTGCAGTGCGGGCATTCGAATGTTACTGATTTCGGTATGCTCAATATTGTGTATTCCACCGGCTTGGTAGCATCGTCGGGATCATCGAATGCATTCAGCTTGTCGGGATCGGTTTCTACGAATAGGATCTCTGACTGCATTTTTGTATCGTTGTTATAGACTGCAAGGCCGTGATCCATGTTTCTCGCCGTTTCTCCGGCGATCTCTATTTTGTCAGCAGCTTTCAGCTTGTCGATTATTTCCTGCTTATCCCAGTCCGCGCCGCAGAGCACGGGTGGAGTGTTATAGAATGTGTGTATGTATTCTTTTTCCGGAAGCAGGGTGATCGCTTCATCAGCTGTTATGTATCTTCTCTTCATGCTATCCCTCCCAGGAACTTGTTGATGAAATATTGCTGTCCTTTGCCGGTTACCTTCGTGGTCTTGGTGATCCTCACGGATCCGTCCGCATTCTGTACGCTGGACTCTTTAATCTCGAACAGGCCCTGTTGAACATATCTCTGCGTCGGCATATTGACCGATTCACCGTACTTCATGAGATATCCGTGCTCTCTCATCCAGGAGAAGAGTCTCTTTTGTCCGATCTCGTATCCGTTCTGTGTTATCAGCTTGGCCAGCTCTCCGATCAGTATCGATGTCCGGCTTGCTGCGACCGCATCAGCGAAGATCTCTTTCGGCCTCATGGTCTCGATCCGGGCCGTAAGTTTCTCGTTTTGCTCTGCCTTATCGGCAAGAGCTCGAAGAGCTTCGGCGTATGTCTGCGGGAGTTGGTAGCCTCCTGTCTTCCGGATTTCGGGTATGACCTCATCGAATACCCAGCTCTCGAACCGCTCTGCGCTCGGAAGGTTCGATCTTACTACCAGTCGGTAGATATCTCCCTCCGGAATGAAATTGATTGCCTGCTGCCCCCCTCGTGTAAGGGTGTCGCGTTTCACGACTCCCTTGCAGTGTCTTGAGACTGCATCTCTCGGGTTTGCATATCCGAGAGCTTCTGCGATGTCCACTGCCGAAAAGTAAGGCTTTCCGTCTATCTCCGTTGTTCTTACGCTTCCGAACTCTCTGTTCTCAAAAATCTGTAATTCGTTCATGCTGATCTCCTTGTTTTGGTTGTACCGGTGCAACTTGCCTTCTTGGGCTCTTCCTTTCTCTTCTTGAGTTCCTTCGTGTACTTCTTGAGCCACGCCTCGATCAGATTCTTGTTTGGTTTCTTGTCGTATGCTCCGTACCACTGGATTATTTCTTCTCCTCTGATCTGGACTGTGATATACGGGATATCTCTCTCTTTGATCTTTCTGAGGAAGAGGATGAAGCTTCTGCCATCGTTGTGACTACTTAAGTAGTTGTCCCCTCCGACGCAATGATGAAGGATCCTGCCTTCCGAGACGATCTCCGCTGCGTCTTTTGCCGGTCTTATGATCAGATCGCCTGCTGCTGCCGAATACTTTTCTGACAGTCTCCGATACTTCGATTTGATCCTTGTGTATTTTGCGAGCACTTCCTTCTTCCGCTTGTCGAGCTTCGCTTTTTCCGCCTCGAGTACCATTTCGTCGTGTCGGCGCCTCATGTCTTTCGGAAACAGCTGTATGTCGTTCATCTCATAACCCTGATCAACTCTCATCCGGATGTAGTCGTAATACGTTCTGCGAGCGTCCGTCTTCTCGTTTCTCTTCTGCCAGGTGTCTTTTTCCTTTGGCCACATCCTCTGCTTGATCATGTAGTTCTTGATCCGTGTAGGCGTGGCGTATTTCAGAACAAGCTCATATTTTTTCTCATAGTTGCTGTTTCTTAATATCTCGACGATCTCGATCTCCTCATCAGTCCAGTGAGCATTGAGTTTCTTTTCGAGTTGGAACAGGAAGAGAAGCTCATGCTGTCCTTTTGCTTCGACAAGTTCCTTTAAGCGGTCTTTGTTTATCCTCAGTCTGTCCTCGATTGTCTTGCCTCTCGGGTTTATGTTCGTGGGAAGCTTCGCTACAAGCCGTTGCCAGTAATCATCCAGTCCGAGCTTTATGAGCATTTCGAAATCCGGATATCGTGCGGCCGCTATGTAGAAATCGAGGATCCAACTGTCATCCCAGTAACGATCCTTGACCGATTTAGGCACCGGGATGTATTTATACATTTTTGTTTTCTTGATCTCCCGGAATAGCGAAGGGTGTGCCGTGTATCTGAACTGTTCTCCGCAGGATCCTTTTATCCATCCAAATGTGTGGTTCCAGTCATATCTGCCAGGTTTCTTTCCCTTCTCGCAGACGATCAGTCTGTAGTCATAGCATGCATAGCTTGTTTTATATCCTGCCCTGATGCTCTGATGTGTGTCGTGGATCCGGAACACGAACTTGTCGTCTGTGATCTTCTGTCCGCTCACGAAGTATTTGTAATGCCATTCGCTTTTGGTATGTCCGGCGGGTTTATACTTCGCTTTCGTTCCGCATCTGCGGCACTTCGTCTCTTTATCCCTTGCGGGCTTTTCTATGTCTACTGCGTCATCTTCGAAGGGATCTCCGGTTGATACGGTCCGGAGGATGTATTTCTGGCCACACTCTGAGCATGCGCATTCTGCGTAATAACCTTTACGGCGGTACCAGATATAATGAGTTTCATACTGTTTCTTTACCCAGTCTTCGAGCCCTTTTACGGGTTTGAGGTCAATATCAAGTCTGTTCATATCAGCCCTCCAGGTAATACTTTTTGATTATCTTTCGAGCTTCGAGTGTTCCGGGCATTCCGAGCTTTACGTTTCCGGAGAAGCCTGCGGCCTTCTTGATGTCGGGATCCACGTCTTTCATGTGCTGGTTCCCCCACTTGAGAAGCTGCCCGATGCATCCCTTGAGTGACTTGCCTTTTTTTCTGACTGCAAGGCTCATGTCCGGCTTTTCAGCGCAAAGTCCTTCGACATATTCCGCCCAGTCCTTCATGATGTCTGTCGGCTTTAAGTTCTCCTTCTCTACGCTCAGCTTGCCTATAGCTGCTGTGAGCGGTGTGCAGAGTTCGTTCACTGCTCCGTCCAGATAATCTTCTACGTCTTCCGGGCAGATCCCGTTCTCCTTGGCCAGATCCTTGAGGGCTTGTGTATCTCCCTCGGCCTTCTGTCCTTCTGCTGCTTTGTTGATCTCTTCCCATGAATCGAATTCTCCAAATTTGTCAAACATGTTCTTCCTCCTACCAATCCGTGGCTATATCTATGAGTGTCTTATCTGTTCCTTTACCGGTGTGATCGAGGATCAGCCCGGTCCCGAGTGATGTGTCGATCACGGATCCGTACGGATGTACCTCGAAATTGCCAGCGCATATTACAAAGCCGTTGTATGTCTTGACTCCATCGTCCCGGATCGCGTACACGTCGCTCAGTCCGTAATATTCATCCGCCCGCTGCACTACTCTTGTCATTTTGAGGTTGTACCAGCTTTCCGTGTGTCCGCAAAAACTGTTTATCCCCTTCGGGGCTGTTAATACGCTTAAAGCAAGTAATGTCTGTGTTGCTATCCCTTTCAATCGTCCTATACTCCTCGTCATATTCCTCCTTCCTGCCCGGGCAATATGGCTTTTGGTAAAGTGTGATACAATTCAGCATGGTTTATAGTTTCTTAAGGTGTTTCAACCTTGCGCGCTTTTATCTAAACGGGATCCTCCCGTCTGGATCAGATGATGTAATTCTTTCCGAAGATCTCCATCCACTTCTCGTGGCCATACAGTTTCTCGAATCTTCCCTGGGCGACCTGCATCAAGAAGAGGTCGTTTGCTTTGTTGTTGTGTACCGCTTCCGGACCTTCCCGGTGATGCTGCGGGCAAAGATAGCCCCAGAGTCCCCAGTGCTCGGCGAGGCGTCTGTTTGCCGTGCCATGCATGAAATGATGTTTTTCAAGGTTCTTCGTGTTCTCGATGTTCTTCTCGAATCTGCAAAGGAAACACTCTTTTGTTGCCTTTGTCTGAATAATGCTCATTGCCATTTCTTCAACTCCGATCTCATGTACTCCATGAATGAATGATCTGCCTGTGTTACTGTCCACTCGTGCTTCGGGAGGATGTCTACGAGGATCTCCCAGAGCTCCGCGTTCTTGACCTGTGTTCTCTTCGCATTGATCCATCTGTTCTTCTGGTACTCAAAACATCTGTGTGAATCTATGGAGTGATACACTCCGTTGCATTTTGTGAAGATATTTATCTTTGAGGGCTTTGTGAATCTGTTCAGCGCCTTGATGATCGTAACAAGCGTGATCGCGTCCTCTGTTGTTTCCTGTAGTGCGATAAAGCCTTTAACTACGTTGTCCGGAGCAGTCGGGCTCTCTATCAGAAACATTGATTTTCCTGCGCCTCTGTTCGGCGCCTTTATTGTTGTATCTACGTAAATGTTTACTTCCACGTTTTCTCCTCTGACAGTTGCAGGTCAAAAAGTCGAATGTGAACTGATGGCATATCGGGCATTCGCATATCCGGATCGGTTCCGCCTGCTGCTCCTTCCGAAGCTTGACCTCCTGGTAGTACAGGTATCCCATTCCGGTGAATGCGTTCACTCCTCTGCGGATCGAGTTCTTGTCGATGTAGAATCCCTTCTCCGGGATCAGATCGTGATTGAACACTTCTCTCATTGTCCGGCGTGAGTATTCCTTCGTTTCGGGTACCGGCCGTTCAAGGTTCCGGGAGCAGGAATACCGGATCAGCTTCTTGGCATCCTCGTCGAATGTCTTGAGCAGCTTCTTCTGCTGATCGGTCGGAGGCTTGACGATGTAGTCGGCCAGCTGTTCGTATGTGCCGTCATCAAGTAGTTCGTTGTGGCTCTTTCCGTGTGTCCAGTATTTCTGAATGATCCTGTCGAGATCGGGGATCCTGTTCAAGATGATGTGTACGTGGATCCCTCCTCTCGATCCGATCTCTATCCGGTATATGTACTTGCAAGGAGTAGCCAGCTTCTTGTACTGGTATCTCAGTCTCCCCAAGAACTTTGATATGTCCTGTGATACCTCTTGGATCGTTCTGCTTTCATCTTTGGGATAGGTCAGGGTCGTCCAGTAATCGCCTTGTGTGAAGTTGGCTTTGATCAGATGCCTGACTGTCTTTGTCCTCTGATATTGATTTTGCCTCTCGATATCCTCAGGTGTTCTTTTCTGCTTGGGGGATCTCTTCTCTCCTTTGGCTCCATAGTTCCCGACGAACTTGTACTCATACTCTGTCGAGGTTGCGAAGCGATATATATCTAACTTGTACAAACTTTTCTCCTAACTTTAATATCTATGATCGAGGTCTTAAGACCTTCCCTTCGGCCTTTCCGGGTAATATATATATGAAGGTTTACCCTTCTTCGGGTTTCTCCGGGATCGGTATCATCCGGTCGAATGTGTAGAGCTCGTCAAGGAACTCTCCCGTCTTGGGATCCTTCAACTCGTACTTCGGAACTCCGCCCTCGAGTGTCACTTTCGTGATCTGCATCTTGATGTAAACTTCTTCGCCTTTTTCATACATTTGAACTGCTTTCATTTCTTCCCCTCCTTAATTCTCACTACATACTCCGCTACAATTTGCATCACCATGAACGGATACTTTTCCATTGCCCGCATGGTGCATATGGCCAGTTCTCTTTTGTCCATCGCTCTTGTCAGCCGCCATAACTCTGACAGATGGTTTGCTTCTTCCTCCTCGGTGTCGTGGATCTTGAATGTGTCGTCGTGCAGGATCGTGTCGTTCATAACCCACTCGGAGCGGTTGAGCATTTCCTGGTTGACGAACGGCTCGCCCGGTTCAAGTATTGTTTTCATTTCACGTACCCCACTAAGCACATGATCAGACCTACGGTAAAAAATGCTGCTGACGCTGTCCCGGATCCGTGGCCGGTTATCGCTTCGGCAATTCCGGATATTCCTAAGAACGCTACAATTACCCCTACGTTGTATACTTTGTCCCTCATGTTTCCCCTCCTATTTTTCATTTACTACGAACGACTTTGTTGATAACGGTATCCCGAACTCTTCGTACAATACGAGGTTGACGTAGTCCGGATTGAACGCCTTGTCGTCTATGTACGTATCAGCTGATACTTTCCTGCTGTCCGATCCGTATGCCCGGATGATCTCCGGAAGATTTTCGTTTACTGCGTCGAATTCAAGGCCCGCTGCTCTGCAGAACTCCACTGCATCTCGCAACGGATAACTTTCTTTCTCGGGAACGTCTGTCCGGTTCGTCCAGAGGATAATCTTGTTCCCCTTTTTCTTCTGTCCGATCAGAAAGCTGATCAGCTTCCGGTTCGGTTCCCCGCATACGTCCGGCCAGGTGTTACCTGTTATGAGTGTCCCGTCAAAATCTACTGCTATGATCCAATTTCCGTCTGGTGTCATCTGTGCTCCTTTCTAAGTACAGGAGAGGGCGCGGATTGAAGCGTTTTATATAAAGGAGATCATTGTTTCTTTCTTATGAGCATATAAGGGGGTTACTCAAAGATAATCACGTAACTGTTGTTGATTTTTCCCGCGCCCTGTCCTCTGCCTACCACTGTCCTGCTTCGTATATGGCTCTCGCGACCTCCGGGATGAAATACTTGTTTGTCCCTTCGATCTTGAATACGTCTCTCATATAACGGTTCCGGACTCGTGATGTATTTTTCTCTCCGAGATATTGTGCGAGCTGTTTCGGTGTGATGAAGGAAGCTCCGCCGACCGATGCTTTCATATCCCGTTCGATGTCCCGTGCTGCCATAGTCTCTCCCTTATCCGATATCGATATGGTTCACGACATCTTTGATCATGGCCCAGCCGGAATCCATTGCGACATTGATCTGTCTTGCGTCGTAGCTTTCCCGGAAGTCTGCGTGTACTATTTCTAATTTGGGATCGTATCTCAGAGCAACGAGGTCATCGCCTGCTGTCGTTGCCTGAATTGCTTTGCAAAGCAGATCGAGTATGATCTGTTTGCTACTAGATGTGTTGCTGACGTTGATGTACGTCTTGCTTCTGCTTGTCTTGATTTTCATCTTCTCTCCTTTGTCAAACGATATCGGGAAATCCTGTCAAGGATTTTCCGGATCCTATATTCGTAGGATATAGGATCGCGTCATGCCTGGCTTCGTACCAGTTCGTCGAGCGTAACTCCGAAGAAATCCGCGATTTTTATGAGCTTGTCGACTTTTGGCTGGCTTTTTCCACTTTTCCATTCCGCGAATACTACCGGAGATAATCCGGTCTCTTTTGCTACATCCGAGTCTTTGTAACCTTTTGAGTCGCGTAATTCCGTATATTTAGCGTACATCTCCGTCTCCTTTCCCTTATGTTGTAGTTGTAAAGTTTCGGATTTTCTAATAAAATAATGTTGCGGACATGATTTTTTAGAAAACGCTAACTCTATGTTTCATAGTATAATTAGTGTTTTCTAATTTGTCAACAACTTTTTTAGTATTTTCTAATGAAAGGGTTTTTTATTATGTTGACTTACGAGGAATATGCTAAAATTCGTGACTCGAAAGGCTTGCGAGATTCTGATGTATCGAGATTGGCCGGTGTTAATCCGACTACATTTTCAGAATGGAAAAAGGGCAAGGCTACTCCAAAGTATGAAAAGATGACAAAAATAGAACGTGCTCTCGGAATTGTTTATCTTTATACAGAGGGCGATTATGGAGTTATTGAAGATCCTGCGCCCGCTGCCTTTGTTCTTTCCGATACGGAGAAGCAGATCATCGAAGCGTATCGCCGGATGAGTCCAGAGTTGAAGACAGCCCTGCACGGTTTCATGGGAATAAAAGGGGATGTGGATGTATCCGAAATGGCCGGGCGATCTACCGGTACATCTGATTGACAGGAGGGCATATGAGGAAAAAATATAATTATTCAGCTTCCTTCACTTATAATGGCAAGCGCTACTATGTGAAGGCGGACACTCTGGAAGAGCTTTATACGAAAAAAGCAAACAAAAAAAGAGATCTGCAGGAGTGCGCTGTTGTATATGATTCTGCCGTTCCTGTCGATTCCTGGGCTGATATTGCGTTCGATACATACAAGGGCGACGTGAAGGGGCTTGAGGATATAAAGAAGCGTTATCGTAAGTATGTGAGCCCTCATATCGGCACGCATCCGATCGGGACTGTCCGGGCCGTTGAATGCCAGAGCATTCTCAATATGTGTTCCGGTATGTCGTACTCTCACTGTGAGAAGCTTCGTCAAGAGATCGTTTTTCTGTTCGAGACTGCAGTCGATAATCAGCTGGTACAATTCAATCCGGCCAGAAAAATAAAACTCCCTGACTGTAAGAAGGGGCAGCGCCGGAGTATTACAGACAACGAGCGAAAACATCTGCTCGCGGTTTATGAGAAGGATCCTGCATATCTTCTTTTTATCGTAATATTGAAATGCGGATGTCGTCCGGAAGAGGCCGTCAATCTGATCGGCCGCGATATCGATCACGAGAAACGCCTGCTGCATATTCGGGGAACGAAGACGAAAAACTCCGATCGGTATGTTCCTATCCCTGACGAGCTGTATGCGACCATAAAGAATGCGAAGCCGTTTGAACCGGTCTGTGTTAATCGTGAGGGCAGGAAACACTCTGAGAGTTCATATAATAGGTTGTGTGCGCATCTTAAGCGCGACATGAATATTGATATGGGGTGCAAGGTATATCGTAACCAGCTGATCCCTCCTTTCCCTCTAGCGGACGATTTTGTCCCGTACTGCCTGCGGCATACGTATTGTACCGATCTGTGCAAAGCAGGGGTTGACGTCCGGACCGCTCAGCGTCTTATGGGCCACGCGAATATATCTATAACTGCAGATATTTATACTCATATCGATGTGAATGATATTATCCGGGCCGGAGATCTGATCCGAGAATATAATACCGTATCAAAATGAGAATGTTTCCACACCGTTTCCACACTTGAATGTACAGAAATGTACAGAAATGTACAAAAATCTTTTCGGAGACGGGCAAAGAAAAAAGCCCAGGGATGTTGATTTCCCTAGGCTTTTTTGCTTCTGAGACACGGGGGATTCGAACCCCCGACAACCTGATTAAAAGGCAATAAAAAACGACGATTTTATGCTGTTTTCAAGGTATTTTCCACGTTTGCTTCCACGTCTTCTTAACATATTATATCAAGATCTACCTTTCCGGCAATTCCCGGAAGACGTCCATTGTGCGTGTACTGCCATCCGAATATATTATTGCCTTTCGGCATACGGGATTCGTCGAAGGATCCTGTGTCGTTCTTTTCTGTCCGCGCTATCCAGAACAGGAAGTTGTCCTTGAGATAGTCGGTTATCATGTTTTTGTACCAGTTGAGGTCGCAATATATTCCGCACTGGAACCCTGCCTTGTTGCATTCGGTTATGAATGCAAGGGCTACGGCCTCAAGGCCCTGCTTACCGAGAACAAGCTGACTCTTGTCTTCAAGGTCGAGCCAGATCATCATCTTGCGGTTCCGGATCAAGTTGATCACGACATTCGCTTCGATTCTTGCCTGATCAGGATTGAGAGCGTATGAGAGTTTGTAGCAGCTGTAGTCTATCCTATGCGATACGCATTCGGAATAGTTTCTCTCGAAGTATTGATCGACGGATCCGTTCCTCGTCGTCGATCTTATGACTACGAAGCCGATCCCCGCTTCCTTGATCTTGTCATAATCGATCACGCCCTGGTATTTGCTTACATCCATACCCCACTGATATTTCTCGGGCGGGCGCTTCACCTGCTGCTTCGCCTGCTGCTGTTGCACCGGTACAACTACGGATTTATCGTCATACTTCGGAACTCCGAATCCCCGTATGTATTTCCCGTTGATATTGATCACTCTTTCGTTGACCCCGTCGCTCTTGTTGCCTTCGACGACATAGATCTTGCCGTCTTTGACTTTCTCTACTACCCCGACGTGTTCGGGATCGCCTGTATCGTCTCCGATACCTGCGTCCTGCCAGTCGTAGAATATCCAGTCTCCCATCTCCGGAATGTAGGCATCGTTTTCAACCCAGCATCCAATCTTCTTGAAGAGTTCTATCAGTTTTTTGCACGAGCATTCGATCGGGATGATGTCGGTGTATCCGCATTCGATCGCTGCGGCCGATGTTGTTGTAGCGCACCAAGGATCCGTGTACTTGACTGCGTATCCTCTGGGGAGCGGTTTGTGATTATTGTATGTGTCGATGATGTGCTTATGAACTGCATCGCCTTCATGGCATCCGAGCCAGGAACGCATCTTATCAACTATCGCCTGTCTGTTATGCATATGATCAACCTCCGTTCGTGTTGTGCTTTACATAATTGACTATTCCCTCTATGACTGCGTCTACCTCGGCCTCATTCAGTCCGAGGCCGAGTTTTTCCATCTTTTCGTTGACAAGGCTTAGAACGTACTGTTTTTTCAGTTTCCACTCTTCCGGGCTGTACAGCTGTTCTGCAGATCTGACCGCCTGCTCACAGAAGATCTTCAGCTGTTCGAGCTTATCTGATTTGATCTTCGTCTTCAGCCAGGGGATCACATATGCGCTCACGATGAGCGCGATCACAGTCAATACACATTCAGTTATCTTCGATATCATTTCCGGTGTCATTGTTGTCATCTCCTTTTCGTTTGAAATACTTTGCTATTTGGATGCCTCCCATGATAAAAGACTCGAGGCCGCCTGCTCCCAGGAAGCATTGTATGAGCGTGTCAAATTGCCAGCCCTTGACCGTGTAAATAATCATGGTGGCCACTACAAAAGAAAAGATCGCCACGGACAGGACGATCAGGATCTTATCGAGCGTATTCAATCTTTTCTTCATGTCTTATCCTTCAACCTCCTAACCTCTTCCTCCAGGTCCGCGATGCGATGATTTCCTACGGATATCTTTTCCTCGAGAAGCTTGTCGTTATCTTCAAGCCTGTAGGTTCTTTCGATGACTCCGTTGTGTTTCTCGACTCGTGTGCTGAGCGCCCCTATATCCTCACGAGTATGAACCTGTTGCAATTCTAACAACGATATCTTATTTTGGAGATTTGCTCCCATCTGTGTGATATCGTCCCGTGTTTCTGTGATATCTTTCCGGATCTCTCCCAGATCGTTCTGTCTGATATCTCTTATCTCGTCCCTGTTCTTTTCGTGATACTTAATCAATTCGGCTTTGACGGCTGCTATCTGAGCGGCGCTGTCTTTTTTTGCCGAAATACGATATGTGACTGTAGCCGTTATCATAGTCGTGACTATCGCTACCGTCCCGGTAATAAGTGCCGTTAAGACGTTATCGCTCATTTCGAGTAGTATCGGATTCATCGGTCATTCCCCTCCAGTTCTCGGAGCTTTCGCTCCTCCTCTTCGATATTTTCATGTTGCGCAAGCCTCGCTATGAGGTCATCACAAAGTTTGACAAGCTCTTCGATCACTCTCTCCTGTTGTTCGGCTATTGCCTGCCATATCATGATTCTTCAAGCCTCTTCACTACGGTCCCGTCTTCAAGAACTTCATATCCGTCAGCTGTTAATATTTCTAACACCTGTGCCTGCAGCTTCTTCGGTACCTGGTTAAAGTTGTTGTAGTTCTCGTTCGGATTTTCCAAACGCTTCGCCCATAGTTTCGCCATGTTATCACTCCTCTCCGTAAACTATTTCTGACATTTCAAGGATCGCGTCGCTCACGTCCGAGATCGCCTGCTGTATCAATTTCGCTGCCTTCTCTTCCTGGGATAGCGGTGAGAGTGCGAACTCATATTTTTTGTCCTTGAGTCCCCAGTAATTATGTTTGCACGCTCCGAGCTCTCTTTCTTCTCCGTCTTCCATAACGTATGAGACATTGCTCAGGGTGTTATCATTGAAGAAGTCATCCTCGATCTTTGTTTTCGTTTTGAACGTGTCTCCATTCCTGTCGGCCTGGACCTGCGTTCCGTCTCCGAATGTTAAAGTGCATTTTCCAATATCCATAGCTGCTCCTTTCTGAAAGTATTGTGTATTATTTGTTCTCTGCCGTGATTGCAGTAGACATCTTGTTCGGGGAACAGATCGTCATATAGCCTGTCCATGTTCTGTATCGTTCTTTTGCAGGCGTTGCAGTCCTTGATTACTCCGTTTCTCCATGACTTGTAGGCATTGTGTATGTCAAACTCGCTGATCACTCCCTTGTCGAAAAGGAGCTTATACTTCTTTAATCTTCTGCGTTCCCTCACTACTTTGCTGTGAGACGGTCGTTTTATCACTCTTTGGCCATCAAAGGAATACTTGATTTGCATGAACGTGAACCCGTGGCTCAGTTTCGTTATATGCGTTTTTCTTTCATTGAGTTCGAGCTTTAACCGGGAGAGCTGTTTCCTGATCCCTTCCAGGAGGATCTTGAGTTCTTCCTTGCTGTCTGAGATCACGAAGATATCATCCATGTATCTTCCGTAATATTTCATTCCGCATACTGCTTTCACGTATGTATCAAGCGGGCTCAGATAATATATTGCGAATATCTGCGGAGCTTCCGATCCGAGATTGAGTCCTTTGTCGGTATCTGAAGATGCATCTATCAGATAATCTATCAGTTCCATGATCTCGGGTCGTTCATGTATCTTTTTATGGACGAGCTCTTTGAGGACCCTGTGATCTATGCTGTCGAAGTATCGTCTGACGTCCACCTGCAGGATGTATCCATCGGAACCGTGTTTCCGGATGAACCGCTTGAGTAATATCTCTATGCGTTTCCGGGCGAACGATGTTCCTCTATCCTTTAGACTTGCGTAGTTGTCATAGATCAATGGTTTCGTGAGCTTCGGGACTAAAATCTTCTGGCACAGAATCTTCTGTACGATCCGGTCTCTTATTGCCGGAGCTTCGATATGTCTTCTTTTGCCTCTCTCAACCAGATCGAAGCTTGTAGTCGGACTCAGTTTGTATTCTCCGCTTTTCAAGTCTTCTTGGAGTTTTATATTGTTCATTAACAAGTTTGAACGGTATCTCTGAGACGACTCTTTCCAATGAGCTATCTGCGAGCATTCATGGAAGGCATTATTTAGATTTTCCAGCGTAAAAAGATAGTCTATTGTCATGTTTGCAGGCGCGTTATAGTATCATCTGCCTTGGCAGGACACATCGCGCCCGCCTATTCACCCCGTCTGGGGAAGGTCAAACTCTCCTTATATAATCCTGCATCTTATCCGTCCTCTGGCGGTGTGGCAGGATCTGTAATCCCCGCAGCCCGATTCGTGTTGACCGGACTGTTGTTGTTCGCATTGCCGTTGTTGTTCGCATTGCACGCGTTGGAAGCGGTGTAGAGCTTAACCTGTTCAGAAAATCGCTTATCGGAAGCTCTCCACTTCTTCAAGCAATTTATCTCGTGAACTATGTGCTTGATCTCCTGTACGTATTTATCATCCTTGACGTGCAGTTCCCTCATGATAATCTGGTACTTTGTCAGGAGATCGAAGCAAAGCCCGATAGCTTTGTCCTGTTCAAGTCTCCTCGCCTCCAGCTCTGACGGATACTTCGGATATATGGAGTTTGCGATCCGGATATATGTTCCCAGGTCCATGACAAGATCAAGGATCTTGGACGACATGACTTTGATATATCCCTTGTACTCCTCCCGGCGTTTCTTGTCCGCTCCGAATCCGTTCTTGATGAGTCGTATCGCATCGTCATACACTCGAAAATAAGTGTTATCGAATTCAATTTTACTTTCTCGTCTATCGACTTTATTGACTGACATTTCCCTCTCATGCGGGGGATAAACCCCCGCTTATCCTTAATGCAGTAATATAAGCCCCGCAGCCCGATACGTGATGACCGGACTGTTGTAGTACGCAAAGCCGTAGTTGGCCGCAAGGCACGCGCCGGAAGCGGAATACATATTAGCGAGCCACATTGAATTACCGCTACCCAGAATCTGATTGAATCTGAATTTGTCGAATAATGCCAATTTTTTATTAAAGGCGTACTTCTGATAGTCGTTTCCGCTGAATGCGTTTCCGCCATATACCTCGAACTCGGAGGGCGTGTGGATATAGGTCGTTGTCCACTCGCAGGCCGTGAATGATTTCGTCAAATACAGCTGATGCTGTATAAGATGCTCAACGCCTGTGCTTCCACCGAATAGAGCTTTCATGTCTGCCTTGATAGCCGTGAAAATATCTCCCTTGAGATAGTTATACAAAGCCGAGATATTGTATCCGACACTCGTAATATCAGCCGCGCTATGCCACTGTCTGTTTACCATGCAGTCTACAAAAAGCTCTACGTGATGAGTTCCTACGACTTCGTATGAGTCATATCCGCCGTACCATGCATCCATGTCGGCCAGATAATACCTGAGCTTGACGCTTACCGTCTGAGTGGTCACGTTTCCGCTTGAGTATGTCTGTGTAACGAGACTTCTATTTGTTGGGCTTTCAAAGTAGTCTCCGATAGAGTATCCGTACTTCGCAAGGTTCTGTTCTGCGATAGCGGCAAGAAGCTTCGCTCCGTTGTCTGCCTGGATCTCTGATGTGATGTTTCTCGGTGTTCTTCTGTTCAGCGCATCAAACAGTGAAGAGTCAAGTTTTCCGCTGATATCGACAAAACCTCCGAAATCATCGTATTTGTACACTGGAGGGTTGACCGTTCCGCGGTTGATATTTATGACGGCAACGTGAGCGTCTGCAGGAATCTCATCTCCGTCTGAGAAGTTGGATGTCCAGTATGTCGAAGCTTCTCCGGCTCCGATCGTTCCGCTTGTCTTTAGCAGGAAGAATGCATCCTCGTAATCGGCTGTCAGATAAGTGGATGCGTATGTTATGAGGTCTGCGAAATTGATCGCTCCGGCATAGCGCACGAACTGTTTGTCTATCGACTTATTCTCGAACTTTCCGGTGTTGGAGTTGTATGTAGGGATCTGCCCGTCTGAGAGCGTCGCCGGGTTTATGTCCATATCCTTGATATCTCCCAGCTCCGCGTCGAGACTGATCGTGTTTCCGGTGATATCAATACCGGTGCCTGCTCCGTATGATGTTCCGGACATATCGAACTCCCATACCCACGTAGCCGTTGTCGGATCTCCACCAAGCGTGCATCGATAAACCGAATGCTCGTTCATGTTCATGTAGAAATCGCCTTCCTGGGCCATTGTGATTCCTGATCCGGAATACACCGTCGGGTTTACGTGTTTCCCGCTTATGGTTGTTCCGTCATACCATGTCGTGCCGTCCTGTCCGTTTCTGACATCGAATGTTCCTGTCGTGCCGTCGTTGTATGTTATGGTATAGGTATCTATCAAGCCGGATGTGGCAGTCTTTGCGATGCTGACTATTCCTTTTCCGTTCGTGACTGTTATTGTATCGGTGCTTCCGTCGGTGTATGCGATCGTGTATGTATCTGTGAGTCCAGATGTTCCTGTCAAGGTGATCGATACTATTCCAATGCCCTTGAGGTTTCCGAGGTTTGACCATGTGTCTGTTCCGACGCATTTCCACAGATCGCAGGTGTTCGTGTTGATGTACAGAGAATCTTCAAAGAATCCTGCCGATGAGCTCGATGCTGATGTAATCGCGGTACCCGCCGTGATAACAACTTCAGATACATCGTTGATCTTTTTTATCGCATCGTGAATCGAACCTCTTACGTCCTCTCCGTATATCGCGGCAAGTATTGCCGCAAGTTCTGCACTAATGTTAGCCATTTGTTTCTCCTTTCATTTTGTTGATTTTATCTTTGTTTATCCATCCGGTATGTTGCTCAGGTATTTATCCCAAACTTCATCTCCATCTCCGTCGTAACGGACTATCCTTCCGTTTCCGTATATTCGGATGCCGTCCAAGCAGGTGTCGCTACTGCCGCTATTGGATATCTGAATATATCCGTACTTTTTATCTCCGCTTGAGTTATTCCCGACCATGTTCACTATGCCTTTTCCGGCATATCCACATCCTATGTGATATCTTGATAGTTTGGCGTCTCCTACTTGAAGATTGTCTCCTTCTATAGTGAATCCGCCTACGCTTCCGGATGTTGCTTCGATTTTTCCCTCGATATCCGCATCGTTCGATGTTATCTTTCCGTTCTTGATCCGCGTGTACTTCTTACTGCTTCCCGTTCCACTTTGATTGCGGATTCCATTTGTGCCTACATAGGTGCCTGCTGCATCCGTATCGACTCCTCCGCAGCCGTTATAAATCGACTGCGTTCCGATATGCCATCCTGACGATCCGTTTCCTATGTATCCGCTCTTCGCGGTCATCTCTCCGGCGTTCGAGACATGGAAATTACCGCTTCCGAGATTGATATCGCCTTTGTCAATATCAATTCCGTCTGTGCTCCATCGGCCGACTCTGTTCGCTGCGGCCGTGCCGTTTCCGTCATACATGGTTATGCCGGAACGATCCCAGAGGCCAACCAGAACATTTGAGGAATTGTATATCTGAATGACACCGTTTTTGTATGCCCCGCCTGCTGATCCTCCTAGTGCCAGTGTTCCGCCTCTCATACGATCAGCTGACATAAGCCCGGTTGTAATATAATCAGCGACTATCTCTCCTGCCATTGTGATGGCTATCTTGGCTGTAGCTCCGGACCATGCCGCGGATGTGTTGCTTCGTTCCATGTATCCGAAGCCGTTCTGCGACCATCTCCATCTTTTTGTTGATTGCGCTATAGTCTTAGCATTGCAAATGTTTATAGCTTCAATATTGGCGTTGTTTGAATCGTATTCAAACACCACGTATCCGCCCTGTGTCTCATCAAGGAGCATGGCCAGGGCATTCTTTTTGGCCGCCTTTAGAATGCTGGACTCTGACGGTATCTCCTCGACTGCTTTGGCCGTGCCTGCGAGCTGGCTTGTGAGGGTCCTTCCGGTTTGTACGTGTCCTGATAGCGTGATCGTGTTCTTGTCTATGTTCTGGATGTCTCGCTTGATCTGTGTGACGTATAGCCTTTGATCTATTGCGAACGGTTTTGCAATTATCCGGACTGAATCCCCGATCTTGATCTCTTCCGCCGCTTCGATCTCTGCCAGATCCACGGCTTGTACTTCCATAGTCAGCTGTGGCTGGCAATATCTTGACAGATAGGATGCTGCGAGAGCATTGAGTGATGCCGCTGTTGTTACGCCATTAAAAACGACCGCCCTTGCGTGGCGGCCGTATGTTGCGATTGATGCGGCATTTTGTATCGTATTCCCTTGTAATCGTTGTGCATAGTCTTCGTATACCTCAGCGTTGTCGAGCTCGTCTCCGTACGGTGTCAGAACGTTCGTGAGGTTCTTGTAGTCCATTTCCTTTACGTAGTCGAGCAGATTGTATCCGTACTCTATCGGCTGATCAGAGGCCACTCCATAATCGGATAATTTGACAATATCAATGTATCTTTTTATGACTCCGTTTTCTTTTTGTCTTCTTACCCTTATGTATCCGGTTTCGCTTACGGCGTTACATATGCACTCTCTCAAGCTCTGGAGTATGCTCCATTCGTACTCCGTCGTCCAGTTACACGTACTCGAGCTTGCAACGTTTGTTATATACCCTGCGAGGAACTGTCTTTCCGGCGTGGAGCTTCTCGATGAATTGTATGCGTCTATGGCTGCCTGGAATCTTTGAGCGTATGTCTGATTCGTAATCTTTGCCGGGGCTATGAACTCATCTCCCAGCCACGCGAGATCTTCTACTACGTAAATGTATGCGATCTTTGCGAAATCATGTTTGACTTCTCGGATTTCCCCTCTCCAGACCTCCATTTTGTTTTTGTATATCGTGATAAGCTTCCCGCTCGTCAATTCAGAATATAGAGGGTTGTCGGGCGGTACCTGAAACTTGAACTCCCCGGCAAGCCCGATATTTTCTCCGTTTTCCGTGCCGAAGATCTGAGCCTCTTCTGATCCGGGATAATATAGTATTTTGTCTCCTAAGTTTACCTGATACATTATAGTGATCCGCTCCTATATACGATCTCGACTTTGGCCGAGCCTGTGAATGTCAGTGTTACATCTTCATCGCCGCCTACCATGATCGACGGTATTCTGTTTGTCCCGACTGCCAGATTGTAGGTGTCTCCGTCGTATGTCACAGTGAATGTTCCGGAGGTCTTGTTTGATACAACTATGTCCGGAGTAGTCGGCATATGGCCATGAGGCAATGTTATCGATCCCGATCCGCTTACTGTTATTGCTCCGATGTATGTGATTATATCAGTCTCAAAATTGAACGGATCCCACAGCCACGGTTCTGTAGACGATAGCAATGCGTATTTGTACGGGTCGGCGGTAGGCACGTTTACAGTGAATGTCCCTACCGAGAGGTTTGCGTTGAAATTGTCTATCTCTACTCTTCCCCTCCAGAAATAGCCTGGATCGTTATCGAATATGAACTGGCATATCCGGCCGTTTATCTTGTTTCTAAACTCCGACATGACTCCATCCCAGTTCTTTTTCTCGCGGATCCCGGCAAGGACTATCTTGAGCGGCCGGGATGTGTATATCTGTCTTCCACTTATTACTTCTGACAGATCAAGCAATCCGTTTCGGCCGGGGATCTCGATGTACCGCGTGTACTGCACCGGTCTTCCGATGCAGTCTGCGTTTTGCACATACAGTCCCCAGTCTTCAAGTGTGTGGTATTCGTTTTGCGTGCCCTCTACCTTTATGGTGACGGCGTTATAATTGAGTTTGCTCATTTTTACCTTCCCAGTTCTCTGTTGAGTTCCGTTGCAAGTTGTGAGTTGATCTTCGCCGCTATTCCGGAAACATTTACGCTGTCGGCTGCATTCTGCAGGATGTTTCCGAGGGCGGTTCCTATCTTCGAATCTCCATCCTTGAGGCCATCAACTATCGAATCAACCATATCCTGTCCCATCTGGCTATATTTCGACGACGTCCCTCCGGTTGTTGGCATTCCGATTGCATCACAGGCTTTCGAGAATGAATTCTCCATAAGTTTTTCAGACGCATCCTCTACCAGATAGGTGTTATCCTCTATCGTTTTTGCCTGATCGTCTATACCTTCTTTTGTTAGGTTCGAGATGTCGGTGTTGAAAGTTTCCTGCCCGGTTTTCCTCTCTCTCTGATATTCGGTCCACAGGACATTTGAATCCTCTACGAAACCTTGTTCCTGTAGTTGTATCGATTCGTAGATATTGTCGGCATTCTCTATTGCTTTGAGATGTTTCTCCCACGTTTCCGTGAGCTGTTTCACTTTCTCTTTACTGGCTTCCGAGTTGTCGGACATACTCTTTAAGCCTTCGACGAAATTATGGAGCTCCGCAGCTCCGTCTATGCCGACGTTGGCCATTGCTCCGGCAAGGTCTTTGAGGGCCGGATCTACGTCTTTGTCTATGATCTCGCTTTTTAGATAAGCCAGGTCATCTGAATACTGGTTTACGCCTTCGGTCTGTTTGTTCCAGTTCTCCTGCATCTTGGACAGGGTGAGGTCCGACTTTTTATCCCACTCGTCGAAGAGCCCGATCTGTTTATCGATCGCCTCATTTGCGGCGGATGTGGCATCTTTTATGGCGTCTTCTGCATCTTTTACCTTTAGTGAGGAATCATATACGACGCCAAGGCTGTCTGTACGCTTTTCCTCGGTCTCGTTTGCTTCCTGCGACTTTTTCGTATATTCCTCGACGGATGCTGACAGTTCGTCTATAGTCGATTTTGTATCGTCGTAGACTTCCTGAGCTTCTCTATGCTTTTCGGTCAGCTCCGCAACTCTCTCTCTGGCATTGTCGTATCCCATCGCAGCTTCTGTGATACCGTTTGCAAGCTGCTCCTCGTACATCGCCATTTCTTCTTGAGCGGTTTTGAGTTCGTTGCTCGACTCCTCGAGAGCTTTCTCGGCTTCCGCCTGATCCTTGTATGCGTTCGTAAGGGCTTCGACGTTTGCCTGATATTCCTGCTCCTCGACCATAGCCTCTATTTGGGCTTTGATCGCGTCGGTTCCTTCGTTTATCGCATCCGCATTCTCCCTGTATGCTGCCGAGCATCCCGGGAGAATGGTGTTCAGCTCTGTTGTTATATTATTGAGTTCGGATAGCTCCTCTTTTGAGAGGCTTGCCTTCTCTGAGAGATACGTGTACCTATCGGCGAGTTCTTTTATTCTTTCGATATTTGTTCTGTTTGTCTCGGCCGTTTCCTGGTGAGCCTTGTGAGATTCCGTGAGTGCGTTTACTGACTCTGTTATTTTCTCGGTTGCATTCTCGGAAGCTGCGGCCAGTCCCACGAGCGCTCCTGTGGCCGCTGCTATTCCCAGAGCGGTGAATACCTGCGCGGCGCCTACTGCGTCACCGAAGGCGAGCCTCAGTATTCCCATTGCGGCGGCGGCTGTGGCTGTTACGGCCGCAAGTGTGGATATGCCCGCTGCCGCTCCGGCGAGAGCTCTCACGAGCGCAGGGTTCTTCTCTGTCACTTCCGTGAACCACTGCAGGATTCCGATACCTTTCTTTTTGAAGTCCTCTACTGCCGGGGATAATGATTCGCCTATTGCAATCTTGAGATTCTCTACCGAAACGTCGAAACGCTGATTTGTCATTTCTGCAGTATCGGCCATCGTTGCAAATGCCTTGTCAGCTGCTCCGGCGTTGTTCTCCATCTTCACGAGGGTATCGTTGAATGCATCCGCGCCCTGGTTGAATAATGACAACGCACCGAGACCGGAACGGACATTACTGAACAGATTTTTGAATGCTTCTCCGTTGCCGTCTACGCTGTCTCCGAGTATCTGCATTACGTCGCCAAGAGTCTTGCCCTGTGCCATCAGCTCGCCGAATGTGTGCCCGGTAAGATTTCCGAGTGTTTCGGATACGTCTGAACCGGAATCGCTCAGCTCGTTCATCATGGCTCTGATGTATGTAGTTGAGTTTGCGGTATTGATACCCTGTTTTGTAAGTAATACGTATGCGGTTGACAGCTGATCTAGAGACACTCCGAGCGCGGATGCGGTCGGGATGACGGTACCTATCGACTGCGCGAGCTCGTCAACTGTTGTTTTACCTAAGTTCTGCGTAGTGATGAGGTCATCTGCGATATGTTTTGTCGTGTTTGCCTCTTTGCCATATGCGTTTATCGCCGTTGTCAGTACGTCGACCGACGTTGTAGTCTCAGTGAAACCGGCTCTTGCGAGTTTAGTTGCATCCTCTACAAAGCCTATAGCCTCGGACGCGTCTACGCTTGCGGAAATTGCCTGATAAACTGCTTCGGAGATTTCTCCGGCGGAGTATCCCATTTCCGCTCCGACTTCCCGGATGTCCTGAGACATTGTTTTGAGCTCTTCGTCCGATACCTGTGCAATCGACTGCACCTTGGCTATAGCATATTCAAACTTTTCGGCCACTTCTGCGCAGTCGAGGAGGTTGTCAAGGAGTTCCTTCGCAGCTTCCCCGATTTTCTCCATAGCCTCGTTTCTGGCCATAGTTTCGAGGGTGTCTGCGAGCTTCTCTGTACTATCTCCTGCGGTTCCTACTTTTTTGCCGTACTCATCTATTGATTTTGCGGCTCCGTCGGTGCTTTTCTCGGCCTCGTTGAGATACTTGTTCGTTTCGGCCAACTCCGCACCGTACTTGATCTGTTCGGTTGTTGCATTGTTGAGGGATGTCTGTACCTGGATTTCTTTTTGATCCAGCTGTCCGAGTACGTTCGTCGTCTGTTCTACCGACTTCTGCAGTTCGTCGACCTTTGCTTTCTGCTGAGCGTAGGCTTCCGAGGATCTGCCCTGTGTCTTTTCGATCTCTTCCAGCTTGGTCTGTTCTTTTTGAAGTGAATCGTTATATTTGTCGAGGTCAGATGTCGCTTTTTCGCGGGCTTTCTGTATTTCCTGCAGGCGGTCAGCATATGCCTTGACCTTTTTTTCTGCCTCTTCGTACTGTTTGTTGAGGGTTTCGCTCTTTGCCCGGAGTGCTTCCGCGCTGTTCTGGCTTGTCTTGAAGATCTCGTTGTTCTGTTTCATTTCGGAGCCGAGAAGCTTCAAGTTATCATTTATCTTCTTAACGTCGCTGTTGAATTGTGTTGCACCGTCAAGGTACATCTTAACGCTTATTTTCTTTGCCATATTCTCACCATTAGATATCGAGTAGTGATGTTACCGGTTGATGTTCGAGCTGATATTGTTTCAGTTCTCTTTCGACGTCTGCGTATAGATTGCCTTTTGCCTCGAAATTGTATAATTCTTTGAAAGCGTGGAAGATATCTCCCCACTCTCCTAGAGTCATCCATTCCGCCTGTTGCTGGGTTAGGCCAAGGCGTATCCTGCTGATCAGGAAGATCCTATCGAAGTCTACTTCGAGATGTTCTTCTTCTGGTTCAGCGCTTCCGGAGGTTCGTTTTTTTTTGCGGTCAGGCACCGCCCGAATGTTTCGTGAACAAGATTTGAAAGTTCGATGAGGGGCATATCGCAGATCCTCGCAATATATTTCTCCTCGATAGGTTCGTGTTCTGTTCCCGTCTGTTCTGCGTCTATGATCAGGCCTTCGTTTATCATGCAGGTAAGTCCTAATATGAGGGCGTCGATGTCGTATTTTCCGAATCTGAGTTTGAGGCGGCCGTCATCGTCGCGTATCGGTTCCCCGTTTTCATCTCTTATGATCTCGGCACCGATTATTCCGCGCTCAAAATCGTTGATGTCCATTCTCTGTTGAATTTGCGAGAGCACATATAGATCGCAATATATCGGGAACTCCTCCCCGCCTATAGTGACTTTGGGTATTTCGATTTTTCTCATGTGGTTCTCCTTGTCAAAAAGCGGGGCAGGTTTCTTCCCCACCCCGCATATATATGGTGATGATCAGATCGAAGGCTCGTCCTCGATGTTGAGGAAGTTCCTTACGTAAGCGTCGGCATCTTCTGCTTTAGTGAAAAGCTTGCGCTCCTTCCAGTTTCCGTCGTCGTCGGCGGCTATTGCCTTTCCTGTGATTGAGGGAGTGTTGAACTGGAGCTGCTCGCCCTTCGTGTTGTATGCGTCTGCAGAGTCTGCGAACTTTGCACAGAGAACTATCAGTGCAACGTACACGCTCTCGCCGTCTACTTTTTCAACACCTGTGACGCCTACTCCGACGTAGTTTGCCTCATCTGTTGATTTGTAAACGACCTTCTTCTCTTCGTAGTCGACCTCGTGCCCGAACATTACGTCCGCAGCCTTGATCGGCGTGCTTGTCGTTCCGAGTGACACCTGTGCGCTTGTGAAATCCTTCTCGTACTCTACCTGCACGTCATCGCCGTAGAGTGAAGCTTCTGCGTACTGAGGATCGATATTCACGTTTACGGCGTGAGAATATCTGAATCCGTCTGAGTAGCTTTTGGATGCCCTGTTGTACTTTGCAATGTAGGGCTTCCGAAGTCCGATATTAGCCATTTTTCTTACCTCTCTTTCGTAATGGTTACGTTGAATGTTGTATGTCTTATGGTCTGTTCCAAGTTGTTCTTTGCGGTGAACGTTTCGAGCCAGCTCGATATCTCGTTGATCTCTCCGAGCGTTTCGAGATAGTCACGGATCTTGTGCTTGAGGTTCATGTAGTTGAATTTTGGAGGAGTGAACATATTAACCTGGATCGTTACCTGATCGGCCAGCACTTCATCGTCTCCCCAGAATACCGATCGTTCGTCGGTATACGTGTACACTATGTACTTTTCGGCACTCCCCGAATAAATATCCGGAGATACCGGCAATCCGGTTATCGTTCCAAGTTCTTGTATCTCTTTGTTTACGTCCATTATTCCGCTCCAAGTTCTTTGGCTATGGTATTTTCTACCTTGTTCATGACCCTCGCTTCGGCATTATTGCAAGCTCTATCCCTCCAGGGATGAGCTGACTGATGTGCGTTTCCATATTCCATCCAGAAGGCTTTATCGTTGTTGTTGACCGCCTTGTTGACAGTCTTGCCGCGGTCGTGGTTTCTGTAGTGGTTTCCGGAGCTGCTTCTCCCGGTCGGGAGGCATTTCACGCATACACCTTCTCCGTTCTTTGTCATAGACGGTTCGAAGCTCTTTACCGAATTGACAAGCTCCGATTCTCCGGGATGCTGTACTGACATCCGGAGCGCTGATTTTGTTTCCGCCTCGATATCCGGGCGGACCTCTTCAAGTGCTTTTTTCGCTACCTCTTCGAAGGTGATGTCCCATAAATAAAAACCGCTGCTCGTGCCTGCAAGGCCCTCGGTGTCGTATGAAAAACTCATGCTTCTACCTCTAGCGCGTCGATCTTGACTGTTTCGTTCTTGTACTGAATGTTATCCACGAAAGTGATCGTGTATACCCTGCCCGCAAAGATTATTCTGAAATACTTCGGCTTGACCTCGTCAAGGGCCGGATGCCAGCGCATTACGAACCGGACTGTCCTGTCCGCTTCTACCTGGGCCGCCATCCATCTCTCGTTCCCGGTGAGTGAGTTGATGTAGGCATAGTTCGTGTAGAAGTCTTCCCATCTTTCCTCTTCTTCGAATCCGGAATCGTCCATGATGGATGCGAGTTTCTGCTGGATCGTTATCTCGTAAGGTCTTCCGTTTGATATCATTTGTCCGCCGTTCATATCGATACCTCCGGTTTACCGGGATCTTTCGACAACTGTTCCGGCGGCACGAGGTTGAATGAATGAAGATTAAGCGCTGATGCGGCCACAGGATTGATTTTGTCCTTTTCGACGGTCATCTGCCGGTTGTCATACATGAACGATAAGATCGCCATAAACGGATATACGAGATCCTCGTAGTCGTCGAGCATCCTTCCGTTTTTATCCGGCGTGTTGACTCCGCCTATTCCCGTCCAATCCTCGATATATGCGATTGTCGCGTCTTTGAGGGCGTCAATATAAGCCAGGTCAGCTTCGCTTAGTGCTTTTTCGTTTTCTCGTAGCTGGCTTAGGATCAGCTCCCGCGTTATCTCGCTTATCTTCATCTTTTGCCTCCGCTTTTTTGCCTTCCACCTTCGGTGTTTCCGCTTCTACGGCTTCCGCTTCTACGGCTTCCGCTTCTGCAGCTTCCGCTTCTACGGCTTCCGCATATCTTGCTTGTATCAGGTCTCTGGCTATCTCTTCGGGCAAGTCTAAGACCTGCCCGGTGATAGCACTAAAAGAGAGACCTGCAAAGTTTGACTTCGCTATAATCTTCATATGGCCACCTCTTAGATTGATGCTGTTGACATATTGAGAACAGCAACTGCCTGCTGGTTCTGGATCTGAGCATCGAGCTCAAGCCACTCAACAACGCCGATAGCGTGCTGTGTAGCGTATTTCTCGCGGAGGATCGTTACACTATCCTCTACCAGCTTGGCAGCGAGGCCCTGTGCAGGATTGAGGTAGAATACCGCATTGTTTCCGGAACCAATCTTCGGGCACTGATCCGATGTGTAAACGGGCTTGCCGAGAATTGTTCCGGAGAAGCCGTTCTGGATCTCGTCGTTGAAGATGTAGCGGTTGTTGTTGTCTTTGAGCAGCTGAACAGCTGTGAGCGTTTCGGGATGCATAACGAAATATGCGCCTGCCTGGAATGCGCTCTTGAGCTGATTCTTGAGCTTGATGAGAACGTCTGCAGATATAGCAGATGTTGAACCTGCGTATACGATCTGGTTTGCATTTGACAGACCTACGATCTTGTGAGTGGGATCCGAAGGATCAAGGATCTCTTTGTCGATGAAGGTTGCTGCAGCTGCTGCCATCTTAGCAACTACAAAATCGACAAGGTCGATATCCGTGCTGTTAAGCAGAGAGACCGATACCTTTGCGAGAACACCCGCAAGATGTCCGGTGAGGTCGATTGAGAGAAGCTTTGTTGACTTCGCGTCGAGGTCTTCGAACTCGCTTGCATATGCAACGGTGATGTTGTCGTTTGAACCGTCGACATAAGGTATGCTGACTGTGCCCTTGACGTTGTATTTCTCAGCATCTCTGAAAAGAGGACTGATGTCCTTGATCTTGTCGATGATCTTGTTTGCGATCGTCTTGGGGATGACTGCTTTGTTGTCTTCTTTGGTGATGTTGGAATCGCCGGCGCGCTTTTTGTTTCTGATGAAGTCAGCAAACGCTCTGGTTTCCATCTCTTCTACGTTGTCCTCTACATCGTTGTCGTTCTTGACATCGATCTTTGAAAGCTTGGTTGCTCTTTCGCAGGTTTCGATAGTCTTGTCGATATCCTCGACTGCCTTTGTGAGCTCCTCGACCTTTGCGTCTTCTTCCGGAGTGAAGGCTCTCTGTTCAGTTTCTACGTTCTTTGTAAGCTGTTCGATCTGATCTACCAGATCATTTCTCTTTTCCATTAACTCTTTGAGATTCATTTTCAATTCCTCCTTAATCTGTTGATGATGTTGTGGTATTTGGTGTAATCTACCGGTTGCACCGGTGCAACTTCGGGATTTTTCGCCCGCTGCTCCGGATCTTTCGGCTCTTCGCCGTTTGCTTTGGGATCTCCTTCCAGAGTGCGGATAATATCCCGGTCCATAGCCCTTGTGACGAGCTTGTCTTTTTCCTCTGCCCTTGCGTGCACGCTTGTGCCGGCATAGACAGGGAGCATCGTGTCATCAATGAGAGACACTTCGACAAGATCAAGCTCTGTGACGATCGACCGCTCGATGTGGCTGTCGTAGTCGTATGTTTCCCGCGAGTCGAGTTGGTGGAAGCCGAAGCTCCAGCCTACCAACTTTCCGTCCCGGGCCAGCTGTATGATCTGGGGATCCGTGACTGTCGCCCTGGCATGAAGTCCGATGCTGTCCTCTTCGAGGTCGAGGTTCTCGTCTGTCGATCCGATGACTCTTGCGGAATCGTGGTTGTGGAGCATGAGAACGGGTTCGCTTCGCTTTGACAGTGCCAGTGCAAAGGTGCCCGGCTGTATCTGCTCGACAAAATCCATTCCGTACTCGTCTACCATTCGCCTTGAATCACGACCGACTGCATTGACATACCCCTCGATTTCAACCGAGTCAGCCCTTATCGTTATCTTCATTTGGCCTCTCCTTTCCTGATGTCACATCCGGGCTGTTAGGTTCCTGATCGGTTCCACTTGCCGACGCTGTAACATCGGTTTGTTCTCCATCAGGTACCGGTTCTCCATTTGCTACATCATTGATGTTGACTTTGATGCCCATATTCGGCGTGAAAATCATGCCGTTTTCAGGGTTATATAGAACATCCTGCAACCCGAGCTTGACGAAATTGAGCCCGAGTGAAGGTAGGTTCTCCTGTTTGCGGATGTCGTCGATCTGTAGGAATCCGTTTTTGTATCCGTTCGAGTAGGCTTCGTATCGTGTTTTTATGTCTGCCTTGGTCAATTCGTATGTATCCGCAGCAAAAAAGAGCGATTTTTTCTCGCTCTCCCTTAATAAATCACGGTTTAAGGCCGTGCATATTGCATTTAGCAACGGAATTATGCAGTCTTGGACGTATGCAAGTCTGTCCTGCGATGTCGCTCCTCCGTTTATGATCGACGGAGGCATATTGAAGAGTTTGCAGATCTCGGTTGCATTGCTCTTTTTGTTTTCATTGAGCTGCATTTCCACGGATGTCTCCGAAGCCTCGTTGAAGGTTACTCCATCGTTCAAAATGACGATATTTTCGCCATCGTTCTGATATAGTTTCCGGAATCCTTCTTTGAGAGCCGTTATAGCATCTTCTCCGAGCTTGTGGACCGCCTGCAGGAAGCCTTTTTTATTGCCTCCCTTCTTCACGAGTGCGTTCTCGAACTTCAAGGAGTTGTAAGTAACGCTCAGGATCGTCGCGTTTTCCGAGATAATCGATGTTCCTCTCCATCCGTTCTGTGTTCTTCGAAGTATTTTTATAAAGTCAAACGGCCTGTATGTTTTACCGTTGCAGATAATGCGGTATTCCTTGAAGATAGGATCCTCGTTATACATGAAATTGATCATGTCCGGATCAACATAGTGGAGCGATTTTACCGTGTTTTTCGCTCGGTTTATGTAAATATACCCGCCCTTGTTGGTGTAATAGTCCTTGACTATGGCTTTTTTGATATCGCATCCGGTGAAAGTGTCGCCGGTATCATAATTTATGAGGTTTACGCGGGGATCGTCGATTTTTTCACTTGATCCGTCTTCTCCGCGTTTGTAAAGATAGATCGGGACGGATGCTACCGTGTTCCCGATCGTGTTGATGCATCCGGCAAAGGTTGGAACGTTCATGGCCATCTTTCGGCTTACCTGATCGTCCTGGAGGAACGCCTCAAGCAACGTATCGGTCATCTGTACACTCTCATCCGTTTCCTTTGATCTCTTTTTGAAGTTAAATAAGCCCATAACTCACTCCTCAGATCACCTGTACAACAAAATCCATGCCGTAAAGCATTTCCTGCTGTATCAGGTATGTCGCGTTTATAGTTGCAACTACCATATCCACCTTTCCGGAGGATTTCTTTTTGTTCACGTATTTGTTCAAGTTCGTATCTGTCGTGCATTTCGCGTTCTGGAAATTGATTTCCAGAAGTCGGTTGTCGTCATATACGAATTTCTTGTTGAGTATTGACTCCAGGAGAAGCTTTGTCGGTGCGTGGAGTATCGAGCTGTGCTGCTTTATTTCCACGCATTCGATGCCCGCTGCCTCGAGTTTTTGTACTGTCGATATCGCATTCCAACGGTCATATCCCACCTGTACAATTTCCACTCCCAAGCGTTCTCCCAGGCCGAGTATGAAGTCCTCGATTTTGGTATAGTCGATAACCTCTCCTCCGCAGGGAATACAATTTCCCAGCTTTGCGAGCTTTTTGTAGTCCACGCCTTCTTTTTGGGACTTCACTTCCTCCCTGTCCTTTGGGAGAAATCCTGTTACTTGTGCGTATATATAACCGTTGTCTTCTGTGAGCATTGCGACCGACGTATTATCTTCCGAGAGGGACAGGTCAAGGCCGAGCCATACCCTGCGGCCCTTCCACCATTTGTCGTCCTTTTCTCTTTTGCAGAGCTTTACCTTCTGAACGTCGACATATCCTTCTACTCCGAGACCTTTGTAGAGGATATTGCAGTGTTTGCAGAGAAAATTTTCGCGTTTATTCTCGTAAAGAATCGCGTCTGTGCGCTTTTCCTTGAGATTTTCGAGCATCTCAGGGTTTGTGAGTGACACCGGGTTTGCCTGGTATAAAACCCTGTCGTCGTGCATCCATATATCGCCCTGTTTCAGCTCGTCGTCCGGTTCGTAAAGCAGTGAAAATATACGCTTGTTATCTCTCAGCCCGTCGAGTACCTTTTTTGCTTTGTCGACCTCGTCGATCATTCCGTTGTTGTCGTTCGGATACTCGGTGCTGATAACTATTCCGAGCTTGTTTGGGATGTTGATCTGCGATGATCTCATCGCCTCGATCGGGTACGTATCCATCCCTCCTGCTTCGTCGGCCAAAAATGCACGAGCGGTTTTTCCGTCCAGCCTGTCTTCGGAATATGCCAGAGGTTTGTACTCGTTATCATTTAGCTTGCATCTGATCTCTGATCTGAGAAGATCAAACGCAGGATCCACTTCGTCATAAAGCGCCGGAGATGATTTTATGATCTTCCGAATTGCCAGTTTGAGTTCTGACGAAAGAGCGAGATCCGGAGCAACTGAAAAGAACCGGGAGAAATCCGGTTCTTCTAGCATCAACAATATGAAAATGACTCCGGCGTTGAACGTTTTGAAGTTCTTTCTGGCAATCTTCAATATAGCCGTCGTGTAGTACCTTATGTCCTTTTTGGTTTTCATCTTGGTGCATAAGGTTGCGATGATAAAAAACCACGCATACGGTTCGATTCCTTCGTATGCCGAACAGTGAAGGTCCGGATGAACTATGAGTTTAAGCAGTCTCTCTTTCCTAGCGACAGCCTCCTCGTCGACTAGGGCCTCTTTGTCGAAACCGTCTGCTATATTCAGCCAGCTTTCCGCCTGCATTCTGACATATTTCGGTACCGTACCTCGTGTGTCGGATGCACATACAGAGGCGTATTTGTATGCCGGGTTTTTCTTATACACCGAGAGCCTCCTTCAATGCGTTCGCTTTTGTCTCCGGCTTCTTCGGGATCGCTCGGAGCGCTGATTTTATCGTCATACAGTATTCTTTTTCAAAATCTATCATCTCCGCCCGGAAGGATTTTGCGACCTGTTCTCGTTTTGTGATCGTGTCCTGCATTTTTGTGATAAGGCGGTAGTATTCTGCTATGTCGTCTGAATCCACAAACTCTTTTCTGCTGTCCCTGAGCTCATCCAGTTCTTCTTTGAGCGTCTCGACTTCCTTCTCAGCTTCGTCAAGTTTGGATTTTGTCAGACAGTATCGTCTCACTCCGGCACCGTAGATCTCGTCGAATTTCTCCAGAGCTTTGAGCAGCGGTTTTAGACGCAGAAATTCAAGATGAGCCACTCTGTCATTTCTGACTTCTGCAGTCTCAATCATCATCTTGCCGGTAAGGAGACTTTTTTCTGCTCTCTCCCTTACGGCAAGTTCCTTTTTTGTCCTGTGCGACTTGCCTTCCATCTTGATCACGGAAGCAGCCTTCGGGGGTCTTGCCATATTGAGTCCTTTCTAACTAACGCGCGCGCGGGCGAGCGTGCGAAAAACCTCATTTTGGGAATTTTTTATATGCGTTCGTGCGGCGTGGGTGTGGAGCGGCTGAGAAATCCTCGGGATTTTTAGACCGGGGGATAACAATCAGGTAGCTCGGTACCGTTCGCCGTTTTGTTTTGCAATATCTTGAAGCAGAGACAGGCTGATCGCTCCGTTGTCAGCGAGCTCGTGATGTCTTCTGCATAAAGTTATTAAATTATCTTCGTCAAATGCTTTGTTGATATCGTCTTCCAGCTTGATGATGTGATGAACACTTAGATCATCTGTCTCGAAGGGTCGGAGAGCGGCTCCGGTTTTGTTCTCAGGGTATTCAATAAGGCAGAGCTGACATACTCCATGATCTCTTCGTTTGATATAGTCTCGGGTTTTCTGCCAACGGGAACTACTCCGGGTTAAAGACGCCTGGGTATCCTTGGGATATCTCCGGGTCGCGGTCTGTTTTGCAGGGCATACGTGTCGGCTATCATGGACGCGTCCACAATACGAACAAGCTTTGAGCATCGTCTTTCTCCATCGCTTGTAATAATCTTCTCGTGCCGCAAGAAAAGACGGACCTTTCGGCCCGTCCTTCCCGTTTGACTTTGGAGAATCATTTCATGTACATCTTCGCAATATCTTTATAACACATATTGCGTCACTAAAAGTCACTAACTTTTCTTGTCTACCGTCTCGAAATATTTTACGGCCCGCGTCTTCAAGTTGTGGGTTGTCCGTTTATTCGCGAAGCCATACTCTCTCGTGATGTGAGTTATGCTTTCGCAATGTATGTAGTAGTCCACTAAGAAGCGCCGGCATTGTCCCTCCTTCAAGAGCATAATCTTTTCGAGCGCATCTCCTGATCTTTTGAAGAGCGTGTCTCTGGTCTTACGGATCTGAGTGTCTATTCTCTCTACCTCTGCGGCTATGCTGATCGCGGTGTTTTCAAGCGCGTCCCCCTTCGGTGATGTCTGTACCCTCAGATCGTCGTATGTGATCGCTCTCGACGGGATCATGTCGATCGCTATCTTATCCCGCTTCTGCTCGAGTACGGCGATCTTATATGTCATATCCCTTATTGACTGTAAATACTCTTCTGCTGTCATCCTATCCCCTCCTGCCGTATCCGGCTCCACATATCAGCTGTGCTCTCTGCTCGGATGTCTGTATCGTCTCCCCCTTCTTGACGGTCCGTTGTAGTTCTTTGTCGTAATACTGGTGTATGCATTCGACGTTCACCGACATCTGCGGAACGTAATCGCGTTTCGGTTTCTTGTTTCCGAGGATTCTCTTCCACTGGCCTATGATCTCCGCGGTGTTGTATTCGTATTCGAACCTTGGAACGTTGAGAAGCTTCTTGACATCAAACTTCATGTTGAACGGAACGACATATCCGGTCTTGCCATCCTCGAACCCTTCCTCGAAAAGCGAAGGGAACGGAGTTGCTATCACCGCTGTGTTGAGCGTAAGGGCCTCAAGTATGCTCATTGAATACGCTTCGGCATCTGACAGCTGTACGAGATAGTCGGCCCTCGTGATGTATGGTTGTATGTTGGCCATCGCCGGCATATTGATAAATGTCTTTGGCATTCCCGCGAGCTTATCGTCTGCAAAGTTCAGCCATACGAACTTTATTTCTGCTTCTTCGAGCATCTCCGCGAGCTTTCTCATCCGGATATCATTCTGCCCTTTGTCCTTAGCATTCACCCTTGTCGCGGATATAAGTGTCAAGCATTGCTCCTCTTGAGCGTATGGCATATTGTGAATGACGATCCCGTGCTTTGATTCATCTCCCCAGGACTCCTTCGCAGCTTCCGAGACATTTACGAGGATGTCTCTGTCAGTCGGTATGCGATAATTCGCTTGTTGGCAGGCGTGGCATATTTGAACGCTCTGCTGATATATGATGTTCGGCTTTATTTGGTCGGTCAGTCTGTTCAAAATCAGCGTGTCGCATTGTATCTGTTTTCCCGGATCGTATTTGACGGTCCTTACTATCTGCGAGAGCTTAGCGATCTGCAGCTCGTCCATCCGCTCATATACGACTGCGATGTCGTAGTATTGCCTCAAATGCTGGCAAAAATTGAAAATGAACGTAGTGATCCCTCCTACAACCGCACAATGTTCGCAATATACCACTACCTGAGTCCTAAGCGGCGGCTCGATGATCGAGGCCCTTGCGTACGGTTCGCCTCTGAGCTCGTGACACCATATCTGAAACGGCTTTGCGATCTGACAATATCGTG
>Ga0310786_10001592_pt1 | contig 36481 bp, 56 predicted proteins | sample AusTroGonzalo_MG_FD_203881 | JGI IMG/M metagenome (GOLD analysis project Ga0310786, IMG submission 203881) | Bovine rumen microbial communities from tropical cattle in Woodstock, Queensland, Australia - Gonzalo_03 (v2) (version 2) | ecosystem: Host-associated > Mammals > Digestive system >... | reverse complement strand
CCGCAGCGTAACACCGCGCTACACGCAGGGCGGCGACGCCGTGCACCATTACGAGGCGGCCTTAGTATGAGCGGCGTAGAGTTTGACACAAAAGTCATATTAAACGACGCGAAAATTAAGGCGGATATAAGCGGGGCGTTGAAAAGCGCGCAGGCGCCGCTCGACGCTATGGTATTAGCAGACAGTAATTACTTCGTGCCGATTAAAACGGGCACGCTACAAAAGTCTGCAATTATCAACACCCGCCTTGGTAGCGGCGAGGTTGTGTGGCGCACTCCATACGCCCGCCGCCATTATTACGAGTACAAAAAGCCCGAGCACCAAATCAACCCGAACGCTTGCAGCAAGTGGTTTGAGGCGGCCAAGGCTCGTTGGCTTGATAAATGGGTAAGGCTAGTTAATGAGTACGTTTACCGTAAGTAATATTATAAACGCGTGGGTAGAGTCACGGCTCGAACTCTCGCAGATATATAACGACGTTATCCCGGACACGGCGAAAAATGCAATATGTTTGCGTTATGAGCCTGCACCGGCAGCAGAGCGCCGCTACACCGACGGCACGCGCTTATTAAAATGGAATCTTACGTATTACGTAAGAAACGCAAAGCAGGCCGACGCCCGCGCCCTTGCGGACAAGATAACGGCAGCGCTTGACGGCGCGGAGATCTACGACGCAACGAGCGGCATAACGATAGAAACCGAGGCAGCAACCCTGCCACAGTTTATATCAGTTGACGAAAAAAACAACACAATCTATAGCGCGGCAATCGTGGCAACATACCTCGAGCCCCGCGCGTAACATGGAGGGCTTAAAATATGGGACTCTTACACAAAACAAAATTCGTGCCATTTATCGACGTGAGCAAAACCAGCTCGCCAAGCTGGGTACAGATTAAGAAGTCTACAACATTCTCTTTGACTTTCAACCCACAGACTAAAACATTCGATTTTATTTCGAGCGAAAACCCCGAGGAAGAAATCGACAGTTACCAGCCTGCGTTGAGTCAGTCGCTCACAATGTTTGACGACGAGCCGGACTTCGAAACAATCTTCGAAATGGCTTACAACCTGCCAACCGGCGGCGACGCACACCGCAACGTTTTGCTCGTATTCTACGCAAAGAAATACGACGCCGAAACATACGCCACAACAAACGATACAACCGTAGTAGAGGGCAAAACATACTACACACGCACCGGCACAGCTGGCGCTTATGTATACACCCCGGTTGCAGAGCCTAACGAAAATCCAAAAACCGCAGGCTATTACGAAGTAACCGCTACAACTTCGTACTATGCAGCATGGAAAGTAGACAGCGTTGTAAAGCTGGGAACACTCGACAGCGTAAACAATTCAATCGACTTCGACCTCGCATTGAATCAGCGCGACGAGGGCGCCGTAACAGTAGCAGACGGCGTGCCGACATGGGTTGCCGGAACATGGGACGGCGACACATTCACACCAGCAGCATAACGAATGTTTACGCTGCAAAAAGCAAGGCTCCCGGAAACAATTAACGTTAACGGGAGCCTTTATAAAATACATACAGATTACCGCTATTTTTTGCGTTTCCGTGAGCACCTGCAGGAGCTGACGGCAAAAACGGACGACTTCGACTATATGTACAAGGGCAACCCGCCAGCCGACCGCCTCGAGGGTATACGCAAATTATGCGAGTTTATGACACCGCCGCAGGAACTTCCACGGCGTACGGGCACGGAAACGAGCGAAATAGTAATAGACTACGAAATCGACGCGCCGTACATCTACGCGGCATTTATGGAGCAATACGGGCTCGATTTATTACTCGCGCCGCTCCATTGGTATAAGTTTAACGCCCTGCTCCACGGGCTGCACGATACCGAGTTAAATAACATTATAAACGCCCGCTTATACAAGCCGAGCGGACGCAATGACGAATACGAAAAGTCACGACAAAAACAATACGAGGCGTGGCGACTTCCACAGCCGGGCGACAACGAGCCCGACGAGGCGCTCGACGACTTCCTCGACAAATTAAAGGGGTAAAACATGGCAGACGGCGAAGTAAAAATAAACACAAAACTAGACACTAGCGGCGTGGATAAAGGTGTAAACGACCTCAAGAAGAAATTAAACGACACCGGCAAAGCCATAGATAACAGCAGCAAAAAAAGCAAAGACCTTAACAAAAACCTTGGCGGCATGAATAAAACCGCCCTCGCAACCGCGGGCGCCGTTGCTGGCGTTGCCGTAGCCGTTAAGAAAACGGTGGACGTGCTCAACGATTGCGCCGCAGCTTATAAGGTACAGCAGAAAGCCGAGATCGCGCTACAGACCGCAGCAAAAAATAACCCATATCTTAATAACGAATCAGTAAACAACCTCAAGAACTTTGCAAGCGAATTGCAGAAAACTTCCGAAATTGGCGACGAGGTGAGTTTGCAAATTATGTCACAACTCGCCGCCGCAGGACGTAACGAAGATCAAATAATGCAGATTATGAGCGCGGCTGCAGACATGGCAGCAATTACGGGCGAGGATATCGCCAGCGCTGCACAGAAACTCAACGCGACATTAAACGGCAACGCGGGAACGCTCGGCCGTCAGATAGACAGTATAAACAGCCTCACAAAAGCAGAACTCGAAAGCGGCAAGGCGATAGAACTTGTCGCACAGCAATACAAGGGCGGCGCGGCTGAAATGGCCGACGTTGGCGTACAGCTCAATAACGCATGGGGCGACTTTAAAGAAAATATCGGGCGCGGCTGGGACAACATAACAAAACCCGTTAAAGAGTTTTTTCTCGGAGTATTAAACGACATAAACGAGGCGCAGCAGAAAACCGCAGATATGAAAGCGGCTGCAGCCGCAGGAGCTGCAGGAACAGAAACCGCTACGCAAGCAAAATTAAACCTCGACGAGGCACAAGCCCTGCTCGACGAAATGGACAAACACCCGGGAATGAGTCTACGCAAGGGAAACGGCTTGCTCGGTGGCTCATATATGCCGGACAGAAATTGGCAGACAAAGCGCGACGCGCAGGCGCAGAAAGTGCAGGAGCTCACAGACCGCTACAAAGAACTTACACAAGCGGAACTCGACGAGGCCGAGGCACAGAAAAAAGCGGCCGAGGCTGCAGACCGTGCAGCGGCTGCCAAGAGTCGCGATCAAAGCGCAGCCGACTATATCGCGGCAAATAAAAAAGCCCTCGCCGAGCAAATAGCGCAAATGCAGCTTAAAGCGCAACTCATGGGCGAAGAAGTTAGCGCAGGCGAAATGTACAACGCGTATATGAATAGCTACATTGATCTCGTAACGAAATCGAACGGGCTTGTAACTGAAAACAACAGCGCCGCCAAAGAACGGCTCGCGCTCCTGCAGAGTTGGGCGGAAAAAGCACGCGACGCAGCCACAGAGGAAGAACGCCTCGCGGCTGCAGAAAAAGCGCAGGTAGAGGCCGAGGCGCTCCTCAAGGAAACCGGCGGGCTTGGCTACTCCTCTATTTATGACGACTACATCAACCGCGAGCAGGAACTCGCGAAACTCAAGGAACAAATAAACAGCAACGAAGTATTAAACGAGCAGGAAAAAGCCGACGCAATACTTAAAATAGATTCGGAAATGGTAAAAAACCGCCGCCAGCTATGGGCGAATGTAGCGAGCGAAGTTACGGGCTACGCGCAGCAAGTAAACCAAATTATACAAGACGCTGCCGCGCTTGCTGCAGAAACTGAAAAAAACCGAATGCAGGCGGAACTAGACAACCTCGAAATACTCTACCGTAAGGGAGAGTTGAGCGAAGAAGAATACCAAGAGAAAGTCGCAGAGGCGAAGAAAAAAGGTGCACAAATGCAATATCAGATAGAAATGAGTCAATGGGCGTCAAATATCCTCATGGCTACCGCTAATACAGCCGTCGGCGTAACACAAGCCCTCGCGCAGGGCGGCGTCGCCGGTATTGTTACGGGCGCACTCGTAGGGGCTGCCGGTGCCGTGCAGCTCGCCTCAATCATGGCAGCAAAACCAATAAAACACTTTGCAAGCGGTGGCGTTGTCGGCGGAATAAACGGCGCGAGCATGGGAGCCGATAACACAACGATTGCGGCACGCTCCGGGGAAATGGTGCTCAATGCAAACCAGCAACGCGCACTATGGGACAAACTCAAAGGGACGGGAGCAACGAGCGGCGCGGACAGCGTAAACGTTGTTATAAACAACAGCGCCGCAAACCTCGTAAAAGCACAGCCGCAAATAACACGCGGGCAAATTGAACTTATGATAGACGCACGCGTAGACGACGGACTACGCAACGGACGCTACGACAGCGGACTTAATGCAGCTAGCGCCGGCATGAGTGGCAAATTTTACGGAGTATAAGGGGGTAATATATGGCAAGCTGGGCTAGCAATGTAAGTAATGATTTTTACGGGCTCGACGCGCAGCCGGTAGAAAACCGCGAAACAACAAAATATAAAAGCGGGCGCGTTATCTATCGCAAAATAAACAGCGTGCAGAAAATTACACATTCGGTATTATTGCGCCTCGACGACGGAGAAAAAGACGAAAACAATAAAACCGAGTTTATGCGCTTTTTGGATTGGTACGAAACTACGGCGGGCTCGGGCTCGGTGCCGATAACTCTAACCGACATAGAGGCGAAAACCGGCACGAAGGACTACTACGTCGCCATTGAAAATTGGAACGGGCAGCGCTACAAAGAAATCGCGCTTACGCTCGAGGAGTGTTAAACATGGGCGTATTTAAGGAACTTACCGAGGGCGGGCTGTATAACCTGCCGTTTTTGCTCCACATTTACGACGACGACACGCACCTCTATTTGATAAACGACAACGCGAATTTGACGTATAGCGGCCACGTTTTCACGGCTGCGTCGTTTGAATACACACCGAGCACAAACGGCAACGCTACGCTAGCGTGTCAGATCTCGGACAAGCCCGAATTATTAAACTACATCAACCGCAACCGCGTTTTTAATTGCGACCTCGTGGGCGTATACAACGGCGGCGAGGTTGTCGTGTTGGAAACCTACCGCCACAAATACGGCGAGGCTACATGGGACGGGCTGCAATTTGAAATAAAACTCGACGGCGACGACCGCGGGAATATGACGTTTCCGGCGCTCATTTATAACAGCTATAACAACCGGGGCGCCGTGTGAAATACGACGACCTGCTCACGGCGAAATACAAGCCGCACGGGCGCGGCGACGGCGGCTACGATTGTTACGGCCTCGTGCTCGAGTGCTGCCGCAGAGCTGGGACGCCGATTGCCGACCCGTTTATTAACTACGTTTCTTTACCAGCGGGCGCAGAAATACCCCTCTTAAATGACTTTAACAATATACGAGAAATACCGGCGCCGAAAGTGGGCGCTATTGCCGAGTGTATGACCGGCGCAAATTTGCACGTAGCGTATATCGTCGCGCAAAATCTCGCGCTACATATCACAGAGCGAGGCGCACGCGTTACGCACCTGCGGGCGCTTAATCCTATACGTTATTATGAGGTTGTAAAGAATGAAAGCGAACATAATTAAATCATTAAAGAACAACGCCGAAGTTATCGAAATCGAGGCAGGAAAAACAGCCCGCGAAAACTTCCCGGGCGTAGACTTTGAAAACGCCATTTTGATTATTGACGGCAAAATCGCGCAGCCCGATATAGTTGTACACGATAACAATATTGTTACATTGCGACAGATACCCGCCGATTTAAGCGATACGCCGTGGTGGGTTGCAACCTTTATTATTCCATTCGGCTTTATTATACAACCGGCCGAGCTGGCATATAAAGCAAGGAAAGCAGCCGAGGAGGCAGAGCGAGAACTCGAAAAAATTAAGAAACTCACAAACAACCCCGAAATTGATAACCGCCCATTTTTGCGCGGTGCTACAAACTCCATTGCTACGGGCAAGAGCCAGCCGTATTTCTGCGGTCGTAACTTCCTCACGCCTTATTTATTCTCAAAGCCATATTATCGTATTAGCGGCACCGACGGCGCAACGCAAGAAGTGTTCGATATTTTCGAGATTGGCTTTAAAGAACTGTTATTCGAGCGTATCGGGATAGGCGATTCGACCCTTATACAATGGATTAACCCGTCGCTTGTACAAAACGGCGTATATAATATTAGCAGCTCGACCTTCGGACACGGGCAGGCAGAAATAAGGCAGGACGGCGCACTATTCCAAACCTTAACACAACTCAATACAAAAACCGTATCGAAAATCCTCAACCGTGAGGCACCTCGCGATTACAAAGTCGCAGCTGGCGAGGCAGAATATTTGAAGATGTTACTAGACCCGTGCGCAATGGACGTCGAGGTTTGTATCGAATTTCCGTTCGGCCTATATGCTTATAACGACGACGGCGACCGAGTCGAGGGCACCGCAACTATTATTCCCGAATTCTCGCTGAATGGTGGCGGCTCATGGACGGCGTTTACATTTAATCAAAACGGAACTTTGAGCAACGTATTTACACGCAACGCTACAAAAAAAATGAGATTCGTTGCAAAATTGTCATTTACGCTCGCAAATTATGTAACTCTAAATAATTACCATGAAAACAATATACAGATACGCGTTAGAAATGCAACGGCAGAAAATGACAAACTCCGCGCTGATTGTTACGTATATTTTTATCAGTCAAAAGTATTTGACCCGCTCAAATCGTCGACCCCTGCAGGAATCCTCGACGACGGCGGAACGGCTGGGCTCGTGTCGTGTCTTAACGTTGAGGATCGCGAGCGCGCCCTCTCTTGCGTTGTCGGTATACGTATGACCGCGACAGAGAATAACGAGGACAAATACACACAATTTAATTTTATTGCTACCAGCACCGCGCGCACATGGAACGGCAGCGCGTGGAGCTCGGGCAAGAGTGCAACTCGTAACCCTGCGGCAATCGCGCTCGAGATCCTCACAAGCGACTCACACCCCGCTAGTAAATACGCCGATTCGGAAATCGACCTCGCAGCGTTTGGCTTGTTTTATGAGTATTGCGCTGACAACGATTTGATGTTTGACGACCTCATAACACAGCCGCAGAAAAAAGACGCAGAGCTGCAGAAAATCGCCGACGCGTGCGGCGTAGCGTTTTACATTGATATCTACGGCCGCCGTAGCGTAGCAATAGACCAAGTGCAGGAAAACGCCGTCGCCGTATATAACCCACAAAATATTATTTCGCTCACTAATAAAAAGACATTTTCGCGCCGTGTCGACGCGCTACGAGTAAAATATATTGACAGTACAAACGACATATTCAAAGAAAACACGTACACCGTAACACGACTTGAAAACGGGCAGCCCGTCACAATCGACGAAAACTCGATTATAAAAGAGGTAGACGCGCCCGGAATTACACGACATTCGCAGATAGTAAAATACGCGCGCCGGCTTATGGCTATAGACGAATTGCGCCCTGTAACTACCGTATTAAAAATTGGCGTAGAGGGCGTTTACTTTACGCCGTACGCAAAAATCGGAATCCAAGATCCGAGTTTAAATCGAGATATACAAGACGCTGTAATAGAAAAAGCTAATTATGTATACGGAGTATTACAGAGCATTACTTTAAAAAATCCCGTAACTTTCCGCAATCCGCTTATTATGCACGGCGTTATTATAAACACCGTAAACGAAAACGGCGCGGTGCCGGTAGCGCTGAAAGTTGACGGCGTGGGAACAACAAGGGAATTGCAGATAGAAACCTCGTACACTATAAGCAGCCCACTAGTAGAGCCCGGAAACGTATTGTCATTCGGAGAGCTGGACGCAAACGGCGAATTCTCGAACATTACTCACGAATACGTAATTACTCGTATTGCACGCACCGACGGAGGCTACAACCTCGATTTGCAGGAATATAACGAGGCAATTTTTGAAACGGGCGCAATTCCTGCATACAAGCCGCTTGTAAACAGCACCCCGTCATTGCCCGCGGGTACTATTCCAATTGACGCCGTAACACATGACGAACTCGACGCTGCAATCATTGCGACAGACTCCGGCGCCGTGCAGGCAGCCGTCGAAACTATAGAAACGGGAAACCGTTTTACTAACGTTTACAAGGTGCGCCCGTCATACGATACACTCGAGGAAATAATCGCAAAATTAGACGACGAGGCGCGAAACCGCACCGCAAGTATATCAATGAGTGAAGAAGAAATCCTCTTGCAGGTTGGCGACATGGAGCGCGAGCTCGTCGGCTTAATCAGCATACAAGCCGGAGCCGTAACGGCGCTCGTACAAGGTGGCGGCGCCGTGGGGGAAATGAGCCTATCGCTTAACCTCCCCGTAATGATAGACGCAATAAAACGGCAGCAGCTTATAGCAATAAGTACAGCCGAAAAAGTAAACGCCGTTTATGCACTCGTAGACGGTACGAACTATTATGGCATAAAGGGAAACGCCTCTAACGAAACCGTTAAAGCGCTATGGGACGACGCCGTAGCCGGGGGGCTTATAGCCTCACAGATAGATTTGAGCGCAACGCAGATTAACATATCGGCCGAACACGTAATAATTACAGACGGACAACACGCAGGGGAAACACTTGTCGAGGGCGGGAAAATACAAACCGATTTAATCGACGTTGATACTTTAAAAGCAACGCAAGGCCTTTTTGAGGATATAGTCGTAACGGGGTCGCTACAATCTAAGGGCATACAATCAAACGGGGGGATAGCCTATTATTCAATACAAGAGCATTATTACCCTGCACTAGACGTATGGTATAGATTTTATGATGATATAAGGAAACAATATAAATTAATAGCAGATCCTTCGGCGAGTTATCCGCCTGCACATAGATTGCATTGTATTTGCGAAATTACGTTTACTTATAACGGAGCGGTTTATAGAGGCTCAACGGCGTATATAGTAACATATATATATAACGACACTCCATTAAAAATGGCTATGGTAACAAGTTTTTTTATATGCTGGAATGAAACAAATTCCACATCTGCTTGTGTTAAACTGTATGGAATATTTGACAAACAATATAGGACAGATAACACAAAGACATATTGGCAATTAACAATTAATGGTGTTAATTGGAAACCCACAAACCTTGAAACTCTTAACATGGATATTGTTATTGGTGTATAAGTATATTTTCGAACTCCTGCGGGTAGTCGCAAATTACCCGCGCCCGTGCGCTATCACCGAGCCATTGCTTAAACTCCTCACTAAACCCGACGGCCATAATACCCACTTCGGAAACGCGACCGCCCCACACATTACGGCGCGGGTTGCTTATCATACATTTTTTTGTGTCGCCGTCGCCGTTCATAACCTCAACGCCCCGGATAAATAGCCAATCGTCGCCGCGATATGAAAACGACACGAGCACGGTTGAGCCGTCGTATTTAATCTCTATAACGGGTTTATCGACTTTCTTTTCTGCGGGCGTTGTGGCTGGCGTGCTGGCGCAGGCTGCGAGAATCAGACAGAAAAACAAAGGTATTAATTTTTTCATATACGCACCTCATAAACATAATAACACAGCCGCGCCGATAAATAAAGCATGAGAGGACACAAAACGCCCGCCGTGGCATTTATTACCCGGCTTATTTATACCAGCAGCCGCGACGAATTCGCCGCATTTTTGGAGCGCTCGCCGCTCACTTCCCACGAGCGCGAACTCGTTTTACTGTACGCAGACGGGGCGCTGTACAAGGAACTCGCCGACCGCTACCACATCACCGAGGCGGCAATCTATGCGCAAAAGCGCAAGGCGTACGAGAAACTCGCGCAATATTACATCACGAAAACGTGATATTTTATCACGCCAAATTGTGCAAACCTATTTAATTATTGTATATTTCTATACTCTAAATATGACAAAATATGACAAAAAGTGCAGCGACTTAAAGCGAAACGTAGCGAAATGGAGCGAAACAAAGCGAAACGTAGCGAAATTATTTTAAAAATATTTCGCTCAAAGTCGCTACAAGTCGCTCGCAGTCGCTCAACTTCGCTTTTCTGAATAGAATAGAATTGAAATGAATAGAAATGAATTGGAGTGAATATATATAAAGCGCCCACCCGCGCCTTAGTAAAAACTACGCGCTCACCTCTTTAGCGTACGCATACATATAGCGGTAAATGATATCGGCTACAACTTGCGGCATTGTTTCACCGAGCCCGCAGCGCAGCTCGTCGAGAAGTCGCACGGGGTAGTAATCAGACTCACCCGGGAAACGCGCAAACAAGCCGTTTTCTGAAATATGCAATACAACATCACGGCAGCACACGCGCGGCGCGTCGATAGCGAATTTGTACGAGTGAAACGAAATGCAGCCGCGGGAATCTGTACGGCGCGGCACCTGCGCGGTTAGTATTTCGTCGAGGTTTGCCGAGCACGGAATAAAAAAAGATTCGGGGCGCATAGGCTCAACGGCGAATTGTTTATTAAACTTGTCGACATACTCCACGAGGAAAGCGTTTGCTTTTTGCACCGTGTCGCAGCCAGCTATAAAAAACTCGGTCGGGAGCCTGCGCTGCAGAGTTAGCCACATGCGCTCGACGCGTCCCTTGGCCTCGGGCGACCACGCGAGGATTTGACGTATACCGAGGTCGCATAAAATCCGCTGCCATTGTGTGCGCTTGTCGTGCAAGCCTGCGAGCTGCTCCCATTGCGTGAGGTTTTTCTTTGCCTTGGGAGTTACGCAGAAAATGGCGGCGCGGTCGCTGTAGATCTCGCGCGGGCAGCCGTAACGCTGGATAGTGCGGCGCATAATTTCGAGGTAGCCGTAGAGGCACTCAAACTCGGTAATGTACAACGCCGTAACGGCGCTCGTTGCGTCGTCGATTGCTCCGACCATGCAATAGCGCTTGTTATTTCCGAAACGGGAAAACCACGCAAACGGCGTGCCGTCAATTTGCAGCATGTCGCCGAAATTGTCGCGGCGTATTCTCGGGCGCTTTACTTTTTGCTTTTTGATTTTATGCGCCTCGGGGCTTATTATCCCGTATTCGCTCATAATGGCGCGGAGCGTTGTATAACTTATTTTGATTTTTTCGTAATGCTCGAGGCACTCCGAAAAATACTTGAAATTAATACCCGCGTACGCTGGCGAGGCGTAGAGCGCTACAACGCGGCGTTTGAGCTGCTCCGGGGTTTTATTTACGGGCGGGTGCCCGAGGTTTTTATTGTCGAGGCACGAGAGCCCCTCGGCACGATACAACTTTTTTAATTGGCTCATTCTTACGACGGAATAGCCGCAGGCGCTCGCCGCTTGCGCTAGCGTATACTTTCCGGCCGCCAGCCCCTCAAGGTAGACCGGCAAAAGCTGTTTGTATTTCATAGTGTCGGGATAATCGGCAAATTACGCGAAAATGTCAAGCGAAAAAAATATTAAAAAAAAATTATTAAAAAATCATTTTGTGCTTGACATTCTTAATTTTTAGGCGTACATTTAACTTAACTTGACGAGCGGAAATTATAAACGCTCGCCTCAACGGTTGAGTTAGAGAGTGCATAACTGAGCCGTTGAGAAATCGACGGACAATAAAAGCCCGCTACCTTGCGCACTCATGGTAGCGGGTTTTTTATTGCTGGGGGGGAAAGTTAAGAATGACGCTTTATGAGATTTTCAAAAACGACGAGCAAGCCTGCATATATCTTGCACAGACCACCACAGACACAAACCTTTGTATTTTCTACGCGAGAGCCGCAGAGGGCTACAGAATCAAACTTGAAAAATTAACACTCCGCGAGGCGTGCTTATGAACGCATTAAAAGACGTGAGCGAGGCCGAAGTCATGCAGCAGGTAAAAGACGTCATAAAAGCGACCGGCATTAAACTACAGCGTATTAACGTCGGTTGTTTCAAAGTCGGCAATAACTTTATACGGACGGCGGACAACGGAACGCTCGACTTTGAGGGATACGACAAGCGCGGGCGTTTCTGCGCTATCGAGTGCAAGCGCCCGGTTGGCGGCAGGATCTCGCCAGCGCAGGCGGCGCGAATCGAGAATATAAACGCGGCGGGCGGCGTTGCATTTATCGCCCATAGTGGAGCCGAGGCGCTCGAGAGTCTCAAAAAAAATAATTGTATTTAAGGCGAAAAGCTGCGCAGCGAAAAGCCATAAAAAAACTAAATAACGAGGTGCGAAACATGAGAAATGTTATTTATCAGATTTGCGACAAATTGCGGGGCTATTCCAAAGACGAGGACTACTTCGAAGTAATAGGCGTAACACGTAATGGCAAAGGTTTGTATACGGTCGAGATTGCCGTAATCGAAAAAAATAGCGAGGACAGCGAGGGGGCAGAAAATGAAAGTGACAAATAAATTAAACTTGCCCGCTGCATTCGTGCACGCTGTAAGCACAGAGCGCCACAACGCGCCCGGCTGCTTTTCTGCTACAACCCTTAACAAGGGCGCAAAGGAAGTCGTACTCACCGACAGACACTACGACGAAATCGAGGTAGACGCAGCCGACAGCGTGTGGGCTGTATGGGGTACGGCTGTACACGCCTTGCTCGAAAACGAAAAGGACGACAACTTCCACGAGGAACGTTTCAAGGTTGCCGTGTCTAATTCTTACGTTACCGGGCAGGTAGACTCGTACGACATGGAGCGCGGAGTAATCAATGATTGGAAAACCGCGAGCGTGTGGAAAGTACAGTTTTCAGACTTCAAGGATTGGCGCGCGCAGGGCTTAACTTATGCGTGGCTGCTTAAAAAATCCGGGCTCGAGGTTAATAAATGCCGTTTCGTTGCACTTCTTAAAGACCACAGCAAAACAAAAGCAAAGACCGACGCCAGCTACCCACAGAGCCCCGTATTTACTTATGAGTTTGACGTAACCGAGGACGACCTGCGCGAAACAGAGGCGCGTATCTTGCGCAAGGTGCAGGAATTCGAGGCGGCTTATAAAGTCGGCGACGACGATATAGAGCCGTGCACATCAGACGAGCGTTGGGCGGACGGGGAAAAATGGGCGGTTATGAAAAACGGCCGTAAAACAGCGATTAAATTATTTGACAATGAGGCAGACGCCGACGCAATGGCCGGCGAGCTGGGCAACTCGCACTACGTCGAGCACCGCCCGGCAATCTCGCGAAAGTGCGCCGACTATTGCGCGTGCTGCGAATTCTGCAATTTTTATAAATCAATGCACAAGGGAGAATAAAAAATTATGAATGATACTAACAAGGTATTTTTAATCGGTCGCTTAACTCGCGACCTCGGAGCCGACGAGCGCTCGTTCGGCTATACAGACAGCGGCACAGCCCGCGCTAATATTTCAATCGCCGTAAACCGCAGCAAGCGCGACGGCGACAATTGGGTCGACGAGGTGCACTATTTCGACGTGACAATATGGGGCAAGCCTGCGGAAAACCTCAAGCCGTATTTGCTCAAGGGTAAACAGATACACGTAGAGGGACACCTGCAGCAAGACCGCTGGGAGAAAGACGGACAGAAATACAGCCGCGTTTCAATCGTTGCGGACAACGTGCAACTACTCGGAAATAAGAGCGAAAGCGGAGCGCAGGACGGCGGCGCAGCTCCACAGAGCGCACCACAGACAAGCGGCGGATTTACCGAGGGCGCCTCAAGCGACTTCCCCGAGGATATCCCGTTTTAGTGAGGTGCGACCGTGGAACGTTTTAGCGTAGCAACTATTGCCCACGTAACGGGCTACAGCGTCAGCACCGTTTCAAGCTGGGCGGCAAAACAAAACAAGACAACAAAGGACGGCTTGACCGTGCCCGAAATAATGGATTTTTTGAGCGCTCCAAAACACAACAACGAGCGCTCGAAAGTAGACGAAAAAGCGGCCGCAAGGCTGCGAACGGCGCTCGAGGTGCTCGGCGCTATGAAAAAAGATTTTACACTCGAGGGGTAAAACATGGCAGAAACAACACCAGCAATTTATAAAGCAATTATCGGCGTTATGGCAGATATTAACGCAATCGGAAAAGACCGCCGCAACCAGCAGCAGGGATTCGCCTACCGCGGAATCGACGACGTTATGAACGAGTTACACACAGCACTCGCAAAAAACAAGGTTTTTGTAGTGCCCGAGGTACTGAACGAGGAACGCTCGACCGGCAAGACACGCAACGGCGGCGACTTGTTTTATACACGCCTCAAAATCCGTTTTACATTCTACACCGACGACGGCTCGAGCGTGGCTGCCGTAGTTATCGGCGAGGCTATGGATTCGGGCGACAAGGCAAGCAATAAGGCATTGAGCGTCGGCTTAAAATACGCAATGCTGCAAGTTTTCTGCATACCGACAGAGGACGAAAAAGACCCGGACGCACAGAGCCCGCAGCCAGCGCCGCAGAGTATGAAAACCGAAACCAAAAAGACCGCGCCAGCAAAGTTTGAGTTTGCGCCAAAGGGCGGCGAAACAACCGCGGCAGAAAAAAAGGAACTTGCCGAGATTTTCAAAGCGACATTCCCGGACGGCTCGCCCGTATTCTCAAAGGACGCTATGAAGTTTTTTAGCGATCTGCGAAAAGACTTTACAGCCCGCGAGGTAATCGAGCGCGCACGCGCAGAACGCGACAAGCGCCTCAACCCTACCGCGACAATGAGCAAGGCGTCAGAGCTCCCGCAGCCCGTCGAGGCTGTAAAAGAGGCATTCGACGGCGAGGTAGTCAGCGCACCGGCAGAGCCAGCAGCAGAGAGCGCACCGGCTCCACAGCAGGACGAAATATACTAAGGCGGGGGCGGCTGTATGACTCAATATGTATTAAAGCTGGCCGACGTTGCGGGGCGCGTTGCATTCGTGCCGCCGGTTGACGCAGGAGCGCGCGAAAACATAAAGCGCGAACTCGGAAAGTGCCGCGATAAACATAACGGCTACGTACTCGTAACCGTACAGCCGCCGAAACGCCCGAGAACTACCGGCGAGCACTCGCAAAACCGCCACCTTAACGGCCATATAATGCAGATTTGCAACGAAACGGGCAACAGTTACGACGCTATCAAATATTGCGTGAAAATGCTGGCCGTTGAGGAAATGGGCTACCCGTACGAAATAATCGACGGGCATATATGGCCAAAAGGCGAAAGCGAAAGCAGCACGGACGAGTGCAACCTCTTAATAGAGGCGGCGCACGTGTGGGCGGCACATCACGGAATAATTTTGATAGAGGCGTAATATGACGTTTATACAAACCGAGTTAGACCGTAGATACAATCCGAAAACGGGGTTATGGGACGACGTAAAATACAGCCCTTGCCCGTTCGGCTTGCGAAAGCTCGAGGACGGCTCGGAGCGCTGCTACTACGGCAACGGTAAAGACAAGTGCCCGTATTTCGTACGCTACGATTGGGAACGACACGCGGGCTGCATTGCCTGCAAGTGCGACCTACCACGAAACGACGTGCAAATAGACGCGCGCGGCAATAAATACGTTATTGACGACAACGGCTACGAGCAACTCGTTTTCGACTTCTAGGGGGCACGAAATGACCGAGGCAGAAAAACAACAGCGGCGCTACGCGCTGGCGATATCCGGCGGCGTGTGCGAGGTTTGCGGGGCTCCATTAAACGACGGGCAGCCGCAGGGCGCGCACCGTATCGGAAACACGCAGGCAAACCGCACGAAATACGGCGCGCTTGTAATCGACCACCCGCTTAATATCGGCTATACGTGCAGCTTGAAATGTAACGCGGCGCTCGATATTTCACGAGATCCGGGCGAGTGCCTGCGGCTATGTAAAAAGATATACGAGCGCGAGGCGCTCAAATACGAGGGGGAAAAAATGAAAAAAAACGACCACAAAGAAATAAAAAAAAGCTGCGCGAATTGCGGCAGATACAATCCGAAAAAAGATTGCTCCGAATTATGTTTCGAGGAATTCGAGAAATGGATACCGAAAGAAAAGAAACTGAGGGCAAAATGAAAAAAGCATATTTCCAATACTACGAAACATTCGAGGTAATACTCGAAAAAATCAAAGATACAAAACAACGCGGCGAGCTGCGAGCGGCTATTATCCGTTATGGCTTGTACGGCATTATTCCCGACAGATTAACCGAAGTTGAGGACATGGCGTTTACAATCTGCCGCGACATAATCGACCAACAGCGCCACCGCTGCGAGGTAAACGCAGAAAACGCAGGGACAAAAAAAACGACCGAAGAGCGCATGAAAAGACCGACACTCGAGGAAATAGCCGCCTACTGTAAAGAAAAAGGCTACGCAATCGACGTAAACAAATTCTTTTATCACTACGAGGGGAACGGCTGGAAAGTCGGTAAAAGCGCTATGAAGTCATGGAAAGCGACCTGCGCGAAATGGGCTTGCGACGACAAAAAGAGCGGCAATATTTACAAGAACGGCGCGGACGCACAGACGACCGCATACGAAAACGCTTTTAATTAGGGGGCGCAGCTATGGGAGGGATAAAAGACTACTTCGCACAGTTTGCGCAACTTGAATTAGACCCGGAACACGACGCAGAAATCGAGCGTTACGAGGCCGAGCAGGCAGCACAAGACCGCGCCGAGCGTTTCAAAAAATCGGGCGTGCCGGAGCGCTACCAGCGCGAGAGCCTCGACACCTACAAGGCAGAAACCGAGCCACAGAAAAAACTATTAGCAGCGGCTCGCGACTTCCTGCAGAAAATAAAGCGCCGGTTATTCCGCTCGCTTTGTATGCTCGGCAGCGCGGGAACGGGAAAAACACACCTCGCTTGCGCGTTGATTAAAGAGTACGGCGGGAAATACCGCACAGCTCCCGATATCGTCGAGGAGCTGCGCCGCGCGAAATCGTTTACAGCTCACGAAACCGAGGAGCAAATCGTCAGTTATTACGGCGGCGTGTCGCTGCTCGTTATTGACGAAATCGGGCGCGGGTTTTCTGCAGCGGACGAAAAGTACATGCTTTATCAGATATTAAACGCCCGTTACAACACACGCAAACCTACCGTTTTAATTAGCAATTTTAACAAGGCCGATTTTCTGCAATACGTGGGCGTGGCTGCAGCCGACCGGCTCGTAGAGTCTGCCGACATTGTGGAAATTGAGGGCGCCAGCTATCGGCGCGAGCTGCGGGGGCAATTATGAAACTACCGCACTACGCCGCGCCACAGAATGACAACGAGCGTTTGCTCAATCTGCAATATGACTATAGGAACGGCCGAGCCGACGCGCTGGGCGAAATGTACGCCTTGCTTTTTACTATCGCGTATAAGTGCATAAACAAGAGCAAGCGCGGGCAGGATTTCTGCGCGGCAGACCGGGAGCAGAAAGCGCAGGACGCGGCGACCTACGTTATAGAGCAATACATAACACGGCCGGCGTTTGTGATTTACGACAGCGTAACGGGGTATTTGCATTGCCGCATAAACCGCGAACTTAACTACGCGAGAAAGTGCGACAAAATGCTTGTGTATACGGGCAGCTTACCCGAGAAAGCAAACGCGCGTCATGCTTACGAGTATATCGTAACGGACAACGCGACCGGCGAGCGCACAACGTACCGCAATGCGTGCGAGTTATTCTTAAATCCCGTATTTAAGAAATTAAAAAAAAGCCGGCTTGTTGAGTGCATACGCAACGGCAAGATGTACAAAAATTATAGTTTTGAGGTTATAGAAATCTAGGGGGAAAAATTGAAAGTTTACATTAGCGGAAAAATTACGGGCAACCCGTTTTATAAAGACGAGTTCGCCCTCGCCGAGCGGGTTATCGAGGCGAGCGGCTGCGAGGTCGTAAACCCTGCAGCCGAGGAAATCGAGGGCGGCTCGTGGCTGGACTATATGCGCCGCGATATTAAATTACTCGTTGATTGTGACGGCGTTTACATGCTCCACAATTGGCAGGAAAGCGCAGGCGCAAAAATCGAGCACCAGCTCGCGCGAGATCTCGGGCTGCGCGTTTACTACGAGGGGGCGGAAAATGCGTGAAAAGTTTAATTATACACAGCACCCCGAAAGCGAACGCAAATTTTTAGCGTCGGAAATGGCAACGGCGCTCGGAATCACTACACCGAGTTTTTACGAGCTGGCGAAAAAACTTGACCTTGACCGCACAATGGAGAACGACTACCGCGGCCGTAAGGCTGCATTTTTCGACCATGCGGCGCTTGCTCGCTGCCGTGAGGAACTCGAGCGACGAGAGAGAAAAGAAAGCCCACGCCCCGACGTGCAGGCAGCACTCGAGGCGGCAAAAGAGGAGCACCCGCTTGTAACCGACGAGCGTTTCCTCAAACTTTCATACTTCCCGGATATCGTGCCGGCGTGTTTTGCGGAGGTGGACGAATGAGCGCACTTACAACGAAATATAAAAAACCGTACGACGCAGCATACCGCCGCGCACAGTACGAAAAACACCGCGCCGCAATTCTCGCACATCAAAAAGAGTACGACGCGGGGCACAAGGCCGAGCGCAGGCTCGCAGCCTGCAATCGCTACAGACGGGCGCACGGGTTGCCGGAGGTGAGGAAATGAGCAAAGGCGAAATAATCGGATATATAGCGGGCGCCGTGCTGGGGTTGCTTATCTGCTTGGCGGCGCATTATTGGCGGAGGAATAACGGTGAGTGAGAATAAAGCATGTTTAATGTTATTACTCAACGCGTTATTGCTTTTTATCGTGTTGTTATTGGCGGCGGGATTGCTCCACGATAACGCGATAACTCGCGAGCGCGTCGACAGTATGGCTGCCAGCATTGCAGAAATGCAGGCAGCGCAGGAAAAACAAGCGGCAGCAAACCGGCAGGTAAAGGCCGACGCCGATACATTGCTCCGGCTCGTAGCCGGTGGCGAATTTGTGGAGGTTGAGAAATGACTAGGGAGCAAGACAAATTTTATAAATTAAAGCATACGTCAGACTATAAAGTCGTCGGTGACGATATCGACTACAAGGTATTTATCGACGACGAATACGGCGAGGTCGTGCTGCAATTCGAGGAAAGCGACAGCCGCGCCGATTGGGTTAATAATTTATTGTTTATCCCGTGGCCGGTAAAGCTGGGCAACCGCTACGCGTGGACGACATACGGCTACGCCCGCGCCTACGCGTCGGCAGGTGGCGAGCCGCTCCACGATTTTATAAACGCGATTATAGCGGCGCCGATTGAATATAAAACCGTTATTCGTGGCTGGAGTTTTGGCTCGGCAATGGCGAAACTTGCGGCGCGGCACTTCTACAACGTAGCAACGCGGGAACTCGACGAACTCACCACATACGGCGACGTTAAGTGCTGGCTCAACCCGTTTTATAAAAACAAGGCAAAACGCCTGCGCGAGTACGTAACCGCAAACGACGCCGTTACGTATTGCGTGCCGTTTTACCACCGCGACAAAACGAGCCGCGTTGGCGTGCGTTTCAAGCTGCGCGAACTTTTCAATACAGAATATTATCACACACACTACGAGGAGTACGACTACTCCGAATTCGAGGGGGCGGAAAAATGACAGAGCGCGAGAAAAACGGCGAGCGGCTCGCAATGAGAATGAGCCGCCACAGACAAGCGAAACACGAGAGCCTCAAAGACGAGGACGTAAAAACCGCGTATATAAAGGGCTGCGAGGACACGGCGCGGGCAATGCTGGCGCACTCTATTGCAGACATTCAGAACGCGAAAAAAGAGGCGGCGAAAATTATCGGCGAACTTCTCGAGTTTATGGACGGCCTCGGGAACTTTAGCGGCGGCGTATTCGATAGAGCGCGCGAATTCATGGCCGAGGTTATCCCGGGCGCTACTTACCGCATAGAGCGCTACGCAATCGACGACGGCGCTTGGCCGTACGAAATGAGCGAGTATGCGCACATACACGAAAAGCGAGTAATAACTGTTTACTCGGTAAATAGAGCGCCGGGCGCGTTATGGTTTACGACGACAACCGGCGAGGCAATAGACGCCGACACGCTTATAAAGTGGGAGCGGCTGCCGAAACAAGGCGAATTATTCGCGTGAAAAGTCATATTTTACGTGGGAGGCATAATGGCATTTTATTTTATGATAGACGGGCAACCCGTAGAAATAAAACGGAGTAACACGCTCGACGTAAAACTCACAAAGGCGGAAAAAATAAAACTACGGGAAATGCGCAAGCGCAGGAGCGGCTCGCTCCAAATCGAAATAGTAGACCCGTACAAAGATTTTAAAGACAAAATAAAACAACAGATACAAGGGGACGAAAAATGAGCGATTGGAGCGGAAACAGCCGCGCCGTATATGTTACAAACGGCGACAGCTCACACAGTACACGCGAGCGCGAGGAGCGCGACTACTACGCGACAGACCCGCGCGCCGTTGTGGCGTTGCTGGATCTCGAGCAATTCTCGGGCGAGATACTCGAGCCAGCTTGCGGGGGGGGCATATAGCCGAGGTGCTCAAAAATCGCGGCTACGAGGTAACCTGCGCAGACATAGTGCGCCGCGACTACGAGGGGCAAGACTACGAGGCAGACTTCCTGCGCGACCCGCTGCAATGGCGCGGTGACATTGTAACAAACCCGCCGTATAAGTTCGCAGCGGAATTCGTACAGCACGCGCTCGACGTAATCGACGAGGGGCGCAAGGTTGCAATGTTTCTAAAACTCACATTTTTAGAGGGCGAGAAACGGCGCGGACTTTTCGAGCATAACCCGCCAGCGCGTATACATGTATTTACAAAGCGCGTTAATTGCGCGCTCAACGGCGAGGCGCATTTTTTCAACGCCTCGAGCGCCGTGTGTTACGCGTGGTTTGTGTGGGACAAAGGCTACAAGGGGAAACCCGTTATAGATTGGATTTAATAGCGGCGGCGGCGTAAAACCGCCGTTTTTTATTAAAAAAATGACTATATAGGCATGAATATTGCACAAAATACGCAAAATACAGACTCGGAAAAACTACTCGCCGACGCTGTAAAGCTGCGCGAACGTGCGGAAAAATTACGCCGCGAGGTTGAGGAAACCCGCGACAAGGTGCGAGGGAAATAATGAAAAAATGCACAGTTTGCGGAATGGACGTTAACAAGCTGGATTATGGCCGGCTTAAAGTAAAAGCCATTACAAAAATACAGATACTCGGGGAAAGCGTGAAAAACAAAAATACAACACTTGACCTCGTATTGTGCAATAAGTGCCGCGCCGAAATCGTCGACGTAATAATGGGGCGCGTAATGCAAAACAAAGAGGTTGGTTGTAGTGGAGATTGCGCAAACTGCGACGGGGCGCGGGTATGAAACTTTATAACGGCGATTGCCTCGAGGTATTGCAGGAACTACCCGACGGCTCAATAGATATGGTATTGACCGACCCGCCGTACGGTACGACGGCCTGCGCGTGGGATAGTATAATCGACTTCCCGAAACTATGGGCGCAGCTCCACAGAGTAGTAAAACCGACGGGCGCTATTGTGTTATTCGGCTCGGAGCCATTCTCGAGCGCCTGCCGCATGAGCAATATAAAGCGCTATAAATACGATTGGCTATGGGACAAAAAGAGCGCGGGAAACTTCATGGTGGCGAAATACCAGCCATTAAAAACATTCGAGAATATCATGGTATTCGGGGACGCGATAAACTACTACCCGCAATTACAAAGCGGATTCGAGAATCGAGTACACGAGGCGGCGCGGCCGAAAAAATCGGACTTCCTAAGCGGCATTAAAAGCGGCATGTTTTTTCAGACCGAGAAAAACAAGGCGGGCGACGAGCGCTACCCGAAAGCAATAATCGAGTTATCGAAACAAGCGACCGAGTGCAGGAACGCCGAGAGTTACCACCCGACGCAAAAGCCCGTTGAGCTGCTCGAATACTTAATTAAGACGTACACACGGCGCGGGGAAACCGTGCTCGACTTCACAATGGGGAGCGGCTCGACCGGCGTTGCGTGCGTAAACATAGAGCGCGAATTCGTCGGCATTGAACTAGACAAGCATTATTATGACATAGCGAAAAAGCGCATAGAGGCAGCGCAGGCAGATTTTACACCGGCGCTATTCGACGTTGAGAAAGCGGAGCGCGAGAACTACGACGCCGTTTTATGCGGCTAAAACTCCGAATCTGTATTGGAGAAAACATGGGAAGAAAAAGACGTTATAAAAAAGCAGATATCCTCGAGGCTATCAAAGGCAGCTACGGTATAATAACAGATATTGCCGAGCGCCTCGGCTGCGATTGGCACACCGCCGACGACTATATAAAACTATGGCCGGAAACAATGCAGGCTCATAAAGACGAGGGCGAGCGCTACCTCGATTTATGCGAGAAGAAATGTATAGAACGCGTAGAGGCTGGCGAGGGACAAATGATTCGCTTTGTACTCGCGACAAAAGGAAAGCGCCGCGGCTACGTTGCCGAGGAAACGCCGGACACCGACGGAACGGGCGACGATACAGCCGTAAATATTAACATGAACGGCGGAGAGCCCGAGCCCGTGGAGGCTGACGCGTGAACTTTGACAGCCGCGAACTATGGGCGCCCGTTTATAACCGCGCATTTAATGACATAATGAGCGACGCACACGAACACGAGCGCTGGACGTTTCCGGGCGGCCGTGCGAGCTGTAAATCGAGTTTTATATCGCTCGTTATAGTTTTACTCGTCGTTATATTCCCGTCGCTCAACGCGCTTGTAATACGCCGCTACTCTAAAACGCTGCGGCAATCTGTATTTGAGCAAATCGTGTGGGCTATCGAGAAATTGCACCTACCCCGCAGCAATGGAAAAACCGCAGGCTTTAAAATCCCAAAATCACGAACAGCAGCGCTGCCGATTGTCTACATACGCAAAAACGGACACCAGCAGCTAATAATATTTGCAGGGCTCGACGATCCCGAGAAATTAAAATCTATCAAAGTCGCATACGGTTATATCGGCATATTGTGGGTAGAGGAAAAAACCGAAGTCGACCCAACCGATTTGCAGAACGTCAAAATATCTGCATTGCGCGGCGGCGAGCGTTTCTACGTTTTCGAGAGTTACAACCCGCCGAGCGCTACGCGGCATTGGTGCAACGCAGAACTTCGCGAGGACGACCCGCGCCGCATGGTAGTACAGACAACGTACTTAGATATACCGCGCGAGTGGCTCGGTGAGGCAATACTCCACGACATTGAAAACACGAAAGCGCACAACCTGCGCGCGTATCAAAATATATACCTCGGAATTGCAACGGGCACCGGCCGCACTATTTTTGAAAACGTACAGCTACGCGAAATAACTGACGAGGAAATAAAAGCATGGGACACCACATGGCAGGGCATAGATTGGGGCTATTTTCCCGACCCTTACGCGTACGGCTCCATGCACTACGACGCCGCAACGCGTACGCTTTATATATGGGACGAGCTGTATTTGTGGAAACATAGCAACGAGGCAGCATTCGACAAAACCGCCGAGCACATGGAGGCGCAAGGAATGAGCATTTACGAGGACAAGCAAATCGCCGACAGCGCCGAGCCGAAAAGCGTAGCGGACTATCGCCGTTGGGGCGGTTTTACACAAGGCGCAAACAAGGGGCGCGGCTCGCGTGACGCTGGCTATAAATGGCTGCAAGGCTTAAACGCTATCGTTATCGACCAAAAACGCGCGCCGCACGCTGCCGACGAATTCACGCTGTACGAGTACGAAATCGACAAGCGAACGGGCGAAATACTCGAGGGTTTTCCCGAGGGGCAGCCCGACCACTTTTTAGCGCTCACACGCTACGCCAGCGAGCAAGAGTGGCGACACGCTGGGGCATAATCGCGCGTAAAAAATGACTATAAGCACATACGAGGAAAGATAATGTTTGAAAAAATAAGGGGCTTTTTTATGAACATCTTAAACTTATTCCACACGACTTCGATTGAGGGAGTAACGGGCGTCGAAACAAATATAACCGGCGAAATGTACCGCCGTATCGAGTTATGGGGTAACATGATGACCGGCCACGCGCCGTGGAACGCAGACGCAAAACCGTGCGGCGTGCTGCCACAGATTGCGGGGCGCCTTAACTACTACGTAAAGCGAGAAATCGGGCTCGAGGTAAAAAACGAGGTGCTCGACAAGCCGCTTAAACACTTAAATAAAAACATTGGCAAGGTTGTAGAATATATCGCATACTTAGGCGGCGGACTTCTGCGCCCTATCTACTCGGCTAATAAATTACAGTACGAAATTATACCGCTCGGAAACTACCTGCCGACACACTACGACTTCGACGGCACACTCACCGGCGCTATTATCTTAAAACAGATTGAAACCTCAAAAAAGAATTATTTACTTTGCGAAACACACAACTACGACGGCAAGAGCCATTATGTTATATCAAAACTTTACGAAAACAAAGACACAACCTTGCGCGAGGTTGCGCTCACTTCCTGCGAACTCACAAAGGATTTAACACCCGAGTACGTGTGGAACGATTGCGGCCGCCCAATGATTGTCGAATTCCGTAGCGGCGTAACTAACACAATCGACGGCTCAAACGTGCCGGTGGCGTTGATTAATAACGCCGTAGATTTAATCGAGAAAGCAGACCGCCAGCTCGCGCGCATGGATTGGGAGCAGGAGGCAGGCGAAAAGCGCGTATTTGCCGACCGCGATATGTTTCAAGACCGCAAGACACGCGACAAGACAACGGGCGCCGAGAAAGTCGAGAAAGTTATCACAACGAAATCGCTTAACCGCCTCGTAGTAAAACTTGAGGGCAACGGCATAGACGGCGGCGAAAAAATCCACGAGTACAGCCCGGAACTTCGCACCGAGGCGCAGGAAAAATACCTGCAGGCTATCCTTAAAAGAATCGAGCTGGCAATCAACGTCGGCAAGGGCACAGTATCAGACGCCGAGCAAGTGCAGCAGACCGCCACACAGTACAGCGGCGGACGGCAGGAACTCTTCGCAATCGTCGACGAAATCGAGGACGAAATTGCCGCCAAATACGCAGACGTTGCCGCCGTATTCTCGTATATGGCACGCGCTTACAAAATCAAAGGCGCACCGGCTGGAAACGAAAAAGAACTCTATACAATCAAGTGGAACGACGACCAAACCCGCAAGGATATACAGCAGGCGAAACAAACCGCTATGCAGGAAATCGGCGCGGGCGTACTTAATAAATGGGAATACCGCCGCGACTTCTACGGCGAGGACGAGGCAACCGCAAAGGCAAACGTACCGCCCGAGCCTACCGCGCCGGAGCCGTTCGGCTTAATCTAAAAAAACGCGCTATAACGCGCTCGTTTGCCCTCGGTAATGAAATAACACCACCGAGGCACAAAGGACGCGCTACAAGCGCGCTATTGAATTCCTAGAGGGGTTTTTATAATGAGCACAAAGACAAAAAGAAAAGCCGTTGCGCGCCACATGACCGCAGAAGAAAAAAAGGCCGTTATTGCAGTTAAGCAGGCAGTAAACGGACAGCCATTACACAAGCGCATTAAATACGCGTTTAAGATTATCTGCGGGGCGTGGTAAATGTTATCGCCTCGCTACCTTGACGGAATCGGCGACGAGCTGGCCGACATCTACGCACAGCTCGAGGCGGATATCCTCGCAGACATGGCGCGGCGCCTTGCCAAACTCGGCAAGATAACCGAGGCGACAAAATGGCAGGCGGAAATGTTAGCGCAAACCGGCGCGCTTAAAAAAGACGTAAACCGCATTATTAAAAAATATGATCCGAAAATACAGCGCGAAATAAAAGCCGTATATAACGACGCAATGGTAAAGAACGCCCGAGCGAATAATCGCATTTTCGAGGAGGCGCTCGGCCACGGCGTAAGCGACAGCAACGCGCAGGCAATGCTCGCAGGCATACAGAAAACACACAGCGACCTATCGCGCCTTACTCTCACAACCGCATACACAACCGAGCAGCAATTCGTACAGCAGGCTAACGCCTCATATATGCAGACCGTAAGCGGCGCTATGAGTTACGACGCTGCAATGAAAAGCGCCTGCGACAATCTCGCAAAGGACGGCATTAGCGGCGTACAGTACCGCAACGGAAAGCCCGTGCGCTTGAGCATTGAGGCAGCCGTACGCATGAATATTTTAACCGGCGTAAATCAGACAGCCGCAGCCGTAACAACGGCGAATTGCGAGGAGCTGGGCTGCGACCTCGTGGAAACATCTGCGCACATAGGTGCGCGCCCGAGCCACGAGGCTTGGCAAGGTAAAATATTTTCGTTATCGGGAACGAGCGACAAATACCCGCCATTTTCTGTTTGCGGGCTCGGGGAAGTCGACGGCATTTGCGGTATAAATTGCCGCCATTCTTACTACCCGTATTTTGAGGGCATAGAGCGGCACTACTCTACAGACGACCTCGACGAAATGGCAGCGCAAACCGTAACGTATGACGGGCAGGAAATGACACGCTACGACGCCGAGGAAAAGCTGCGCTACATGGAGCGCAACGTCAGAAAGTACAAGCGCCGCGCAATCGTGCAGGAGGCCGGCGGCGTGGATAACACCGCAGCCCGTGAGAAAATCGGCGAATGGCAAACTAAAATAAAAGACTTCACAAAACAGACCGGCGTAGCACGCGACCGCGCCCGCGAGTTTGTGGGAACTATCGACGGCACACAGCCCCGGGGCATTTTCGACGCAACAACGCAGGCGGCAGCCGATAAACTCAAGCCGACCGGGGCGCCGACACCAGCCGCGCCCGCAGCAGCAAGCAAGGGCGTAAAGGTTGACGTATCGGGATTTGCCGACGCGTTTACAAAAAACAAAATAAACACCGAGAGCACGGCCGAGTTAATAAAATACATCAACGCGCAGCCAAACGCCGACGACACGGTAAAAGATTTATTTAATTACATGAATAATTCGAGCTTGAGCAAGGGCGTAACTATACGCAATTCTCAAAGCGGCCATAAGCTCACGCACTACTCAAACGGCGAACTCCAATTGACGATAAACAAGTTATTAAAAAACGACGCTAATATAATCGGCAAGGCGGGCACGAATATTCACGAAATCGGGCACTTGCTCGACACGCTGGGCGCGGACGCAGGCGTAAACGGCCAAGGTAGTTTTATTCACGTACGCGAGGCAATAAAAAAAGCTCGTAAATATAATAGCGGCGAGATCCCGACAGAGATTGCAGAACTATTCAAAAAGAAAAGCGACGAAATAGACGCAATACAGAAAAAAATATTTACAGAACGAACCGCAAAACATAATATATTAAGCGAGAAATACAAGGCCGGCGAGATAGGTTGGAAAGAATACTCGAAACAATGGGACGCGATAAACCGCGCCGCAAAACTCGAGGCAGACCTTGCACAGCGCGACGCTATAAACGGCGTCGACGCGCTTATGGATATTTACGACGCATTGAGCGAGGGTCGTTACCAGCATAACCACGTAGTAGTATACGGCCACGGCACGTCGTATTACTTCTCGGAGCTGGCGCACCAAGCCGCCGAGATATGGGCGAATTATACGCGCTTGTCGATAACTAACCCGGAACTCGTGGCAATGCTGCGCAAGTATGAGCCGGAACTCGTCGAGGCGCTCGAGAAAAACGCCACGGAACTATTAAACAATTTAAGGGGGACAAAATGACAAAGCCCGAGGACTTCCTGCTCGACGTGTGGGAAAAGTTAAGCACAGACGAAAAAAAAGAGGTTTACCTCAACAGCATTATAACGGCCGAGAACGCGCCGCAGTATCTTTACGGACTTATCGACGAGGCGGACGCGTCGCTCGACGATAAAATTAAAATCGCCGAGAAAGTCATAAACGGCGAGGCGCTCACAGCGCGGGAAAAGAAAATTATAAAATACGATATCGTGGACTAATTACACGCCCCGGCAACCCCTCACCCGCTGGGGCGTTTTTCATTTAAAAAAATGACTATAACGGCATGAGAATAATTACCGACGAGTTATACGCGCGCCTCGTAAAGGTGCTCGCGCAGGACGAAAAAGTAGCCGTTTTTCAACAGCTTATCCTATCGCAGAAAGCCGAGCCGACAGAGGCCGCAGACGAAATCACAGTAAAAGAGGTTAAAGACAATGGCGTACAGTAGAGTAACACCCCGCGCCCGACAAGGCACAACGGGCATTAACGTAGAGGCCGACGTATTAGCCGGCTCGGGCGTGTGGATAAATCCGCCCGACAGAGTGGCAGCCGTAACAGTAGCCGTACATATTCCCGAGGGCGAAACGGCTAGTTTTACAATCGAGGTTTGCGCAAACCGCCCCGAAACAATCGGCGAGAACGGAGAGGGCGGCTATTGGGATAACGTTTACGGCGTTACATTGACAGAAAGCACTACGGTTATGATTGCGAACGCCGTAACGGGTATTCGCGTTAATTGTCTTACCGCAGAAACGTCGATAAATGTAGCATTTTGCGGGTAATGGGGGCATATAATGGCAGTAGACGGACTTATAATTCCACGCACATATAACGATTATTTTTCACGCAGCGACCCTACGGCTATACGCCAGCTTGTCGCACAATACACAGACACAGCGCTTAGTACAACAAGCGAATTGCCCGTACAAAATAAAGTTGTTAAGGCGGGGCTCGACTCAATCGGAGCAATGATACCAGCGCAGGCAAGCGCACAGAATCAACTCGCCGACAAAGACTTCGTTAATTCTTCAATCGGCACTAATACGGCTAATTATATAAGCGACAACGGCGAGCCGTTCGCGTCGGTTGCTGCGCTCGAGGCATATTCGGGAACGGTTACAAATAACGACTACGCCTTTGTAACGGGCACAGACGCGGCCGGAAATACTTATTATGACAGATACAAGGCGACCGTGAGCGGCGCCTCGGTTACATGGGCGAAAGAATACCGCCTTAATAATTCAAGTTTTACCGCTGCGCAATGGGCGTCGATACAATCGGGTATAACAGCCGAAAAGGTGGCGCAATACGACGCACTCGGAAAGCCTGCTAGTTTGGTGTACGAACGCGCTCGTTGGTTGAGGTTTTCTGCGACAAACAAAAAGGGCGTAGTTATTGCGGCAGGTACTACAATAATTGTCGGGGCTCACGTATTTACAGCCGCAACCGATACAACCTTTGACTTATCGGAGGACATAACAATCGCCGGAAAAGATTATTTTATTTATTTAAATTGGGAGGACGGCGACGTATGGACTTTGACAGCGACTACGACTAAAAGCGCAGACACGGCAACAAGCCGCTATATAGGGCGCTGCCATACATTGTGTGTCGCAGCAGGTGGATCGTTAACCGCAAAAATACCGGCCTCGCCTAGCAGCGGAATAGCAGCGGGCGACAAGGTACTCGTAAAAAGTTACGAGGCAGACGTCGACCCCGATTTTTATAACTTCTACAATAAGGCGGCACAGAGCGTTAGCGCTGGCTCATATTACGACGTTATAACAGTAGCCCACCCGCTCGCGGGATTTGCTGCGGGGGATATCCTGCCCGAGTCAATATTCTGTTTGTCATGGAAACCGAAAACGTTATACGAAGACGGCATGGTATACGATAGAGATACTGATTCGTGTATAGATATATATTTACAGAGCGGAACGGGGTTAAAAACGAAATCGGAATATAACAAAATACACACCGTATCACGCCAGCAATGGAATCACCAAGAGGACATGAGGCAGGTTGGAAAAAAGTTATTGACCGACTACGAATTTACAAGTGCGGCTATAGGCTCAAACGAAACGACAAATATATACGGCTCGGCAGACGTAACAACAGTCGGAGGACACTCCGATACAGCAAATCGCCGTATGATTAGCGCAATCGGTTGCGAGGAAATGGCCGGCTACTTATGGCAATGGCTCGACGAGGTAATAGGAAAGAGCGACGAGAACTCATGGACTACAACAGACGGACGGGGCGCATTCGGACAAGAATATTGGCAGCCTCGCGATCTGCTGGCGGGCGGCCATTGGAATCACGCGTCGCGTTGCGGCTCGCGTTGTCGTGGTGCGAATGCCGGTCGCTCGGCTGTCGATGCGCATATCGGTGGGCGCGGGTCGAGCCGCGTTATACGGGGGCTTTAATGGATATCCCGGAGTTTAGCAGCCTCGTAGAGAATCATGTATTAGACGGGGATAAAATCAGAATTGACGACTTATTAAATAAAAGTATTGTAATAACAAATTATCATATATCCACAAGCAAGTTTAAAAGCAAAGGTTGCGGGTATTGCATAAAAGTACAATTCTATTTTGCGGACGATACAGAGGAAGTACGGAAAGTATTTTTTAGCGGCTCGGGTGTAATTAAAGATCAACTCGAGGAGGCAAAAAGCAACCTCGAGAAACAAGGACAACCGCTGCTATTTAAAGCAACGGTAAAGAAAGTCGGTAATTATTACTCGCTTGTATAGCGGGATAATTATTAGTTATAAGTCTATAATCTGCTGGCAGGCGGCAATTGGAATAACACGTCGAATTGCGGCTCACGTTGTCGTAATGCGAATAACAGTCGCTCGAATGTCAATGCGAATATCAGTGGACGCAGGTCGATACGTAATAGGTATTTATAACTCCAATAAAAACGTGCTTACTTACGGCTGGACTTGTAACTATGGCATATAGCCAAAACACAAAACGGAGGGCGGCTTTGTTATCGAATAAATATCAAGCCGCCATTTTTTATTTATGAAAATATATAATAATTTATGGGGACAGTTTACCAGCAAGGAAAACTTCGAGCTCGCATATAAAAACGCAATCAAGGGCAAGGGAAAACAAAAACAAGTAAAAAGATTTAAAGAAAACGCCGCCGAGAATTTGGAACTAATACGGCAGAGTGTAATTAATGGGACGTTTCATACATCAGAATATAAAACAAAAACTATATACGAGCCAAAACAAAGGATAGTATATAAGCTGCCGTTTGCACCCGATAGAATTGTACAACACGCCATTATGAATGTATTAAAACCGATTTTATTAAACAAGTTTATTAACAATACTTATGCGTGCATAGAGGGGCGCGGACAGCATAAGGCTAGTATTAAATGCAGCGAATACGTTCGTAAAAATAAATATTGCCTCAAGGGCGATATATACCATTTCTACCCCTCTATTAATCAAGAGATATTATCGAATATGCTGCACCGCATAATTAAAGACGCGCGTTTTATGGATTTACTCGACGATATAATCTTTAGTTATCCCGGCGGCTATAATTGCCCGATTGGGAATTATTGCAGCCAATGGTTCGGAAACTTTTATTTAACGCCGCTCGATAATTTCGTTAAACATAATTTAAAGTGTAAAAGTTATGAGCGTTTTTGCGACGATTTTCTGCTATTTAGCAACAACAAAGACGAGCTGCGGGAAGATTGGCAGAAAATTATTATTTTTTTAAAAGATACTCTCGAGTTAAAAACGTCACATATAGATTTATTCAAAACAAAGCAGGGCGTCGACTTCTGCGGATATCGCCACTTTGGAAAATACGTTTTATTAAGAAAATCTACAGCCCATAGAATGAAACGTCGACTTAAACGTATACGGGTAAATAAAGAGCTAGAGCCCGAGTACGTACAAAATAGTATTGCTAGTATGCAAGGTTGGCTTGCGTGGTGCTGCTCGTATAATTTTCGTATGAAATTAAAAATATAATTCCCAAAAACAGCAATTAAATGACTATAAGCGCAGAGGGCGAAAAAGTGAGCATAATAACAGCTATTACACTAGGAATCACAATCGCAGGCTTTGCGGGCGGTATTATTACGGCCGTCGCTAAACTTGCGACCAAAACGGGGCGGCTTATGGAACAATTAGAGAGCAACGAAAAACGCGACACCGAAGAACGCGCAAAAGTCGAGGCTAACTTCAAAGAACTATACGGCCGAGTAAATCAGACCGAGTGCGACATTAAAGCGCAGGGGACGGCAATAAACAACCTCGTCGCTACCTGCTCGCGTATCGAGGCAAAACTCGACCGCGTAATCGAGGCGCGGGGCTAGTATGCAGATAATACACGATTTTTTAACAATCAACGAATACAGCAGACCCGGGCGCACTTTAAAAGAGGTGCTCGGCGTTGTCTTACATTGGACGGCAAACCCTGCCGCTAATGCGAAACAAAATCGCGATTATTTCGAGGCGCTCAAATCGGGCGCCGGCACTTACGCGAGCGCGCATTACATCATAGACCAAAACGGGCTAATAGTGGCAGCCGTGCCCGAGTACGAAATCGCATACCATTGCGGCAGCTCGCAGCCCGACCCGAAAAGCGGGGAAATATACACCGACGAGGCGCGGTGCAGATTCGGGCGCTACGCTACCCCGAGCAACTCGCCGAATAATTGTACGCTCGGCGTTGAATTGTGCCCGGTCGACGGCGCGGGCAACTTCTCGGACGCGACAATTAACAGCGCGGTTGATTTATGCGCCGACATTTGCAGGCGCTACAATCTTGACGCCGCCGACCTTATAACACATCACGACGTTGTCGGCTGGAAAGATTGCCCGAAACTATGGACGGCAAAGCCTGCGCTATTTCAAGCATTTTGTTATAGCGTGGCTGAAAAAATATCGAGGGGTTAAACATGGACGAAACACCACAGACAGAAACAGAAAAAAAAGGCGTAAAAGCAAAGGGAGCGAGCCTATGGGGACAGATTGCCGCCGCCGTGTGGGTCGGAGGTTGGAGCGCTGCGCAGTTTATAAAAGACTTGAGCGCAGGGCGCCCGCTTGATATTAAGACCGTTATTATTAGCGGCCTCGCAATAGCGGCGTGTTTTACTCCCGTTTATTTTAATCTGCTTATGGATAAAATACGCGATATTAAAATCGGAGGTTAGTAAATGCAAATAATCGCCTGTATTGCGGTAGCCGTTGCGGCTGTATTATTCGGCGTGGGCTCCTCATGGCTCGCAGCTAAAGAACGCAAGGGACGCAAGGAAAAAGAAAAAGAACTAGAGGAGGCTCGCGAAAATGCGCAGCACATGGCAAAGGCAAACGAAATTAAAGAAAACGCTAACAGCGGCAATATTGACAACGACATTAATTATATGGGCGACATCTTGCACCAGCTCGCCCAAAAATAAAAACGTGATTATTAAAGCACCCGACCCCGTAGACGCGGACGGCGTGCTCGTTATAAAAACGTTGCACGCGGGCGACGTTTACCTCGTACCCGAGGACGGCGTATACTTGCCGGCGTGGTATTGGCGCAAAGTATTTGATTATATCGTCGACACACAAGCCGCGCAGGGCAACGTCATAAAAGACGAAAAAAAATGACTATAAGCGCGGAGGATATAACACTATGAAGAAATGGGGAATTATTGGCGCGCTGTTTTTCGTCGCTGCTGTAATCGTTGGTTACTTCTGCAAGTTTGACGCCGCTATCGTTATCGAGCTGGGCGCCGCTGCATTTGGTTTTACCGCTATTGTTTGTAGCGCTGTAAACTACGCAAAGAAAAACAATATTAAAACATGGGCTACCGTTTTAATTATTGTACTCGCTGCCGTGGGCGGCACGTTATGCTGTATTGGCGGCTTGAATCAGAGTATTTTCGCCGAGATCTCGGGCGCGGCACTTGCCTTGCTCGCTGTAATATTCGGGCTTGTTTACTCAAAAAAAAGCGCCTAGTAAAAATCATTAATTAAAAAAATTATGCGCCGTACTCCCTTATCGCACCGGGGAGCGCGGCGTTTTTTATTTAAAAAAATGACTATAAAGGCAGCGAGGCGCGACGCGTTATAAGGGCGCTATTTATTTTCAACCTGCCGCGGCGGCGGCGTATAAATCACGCGTAAAGGGGACAAAATGAAAAGAGAAGAACTCAAAGACCTTGGCTTGACCGACGAGCAAATCGATTCGGTTATGAAACTGAACGGCGACGACATCAACCGCGAAAAAGGCAAATTTGCTGATTACGACGAAATCAAGCAGCAGCTTGAAAAAGCCAACAAGACCATAGCAGGCATGGCAGACTATGACGACGTAAAAGCAGACGTTGCGAAATACCAGCAGGAGGCCGAAACCGCAAAGCAGGAGGCCGAGGCAAAAGTAAAGCGCCTCGAATTGCAGGCGAAAATTAAGGACTTTACAAGCAATAAAAAGTTTGTGAACGACTTAACACGCGAGGCAATCAACGCGCAGCTTGAAAGCGCATTGAACGACGACGCAAACAAAGGCAAATCGCTTGACGACTTGCTTAAAGCATTGACGGACGGAAAGACGGATATTTTCTGCGAGGAAAAGACACCGACACCGCCAACAGTATTGCCTATGGGTAGCGGAGCGCAGGCGCCGTCATTACCGGGCGGGCAGGAGCAGCCTATACTCAAGGCAAGCTGGAACAAATTTAAAGGTTAAGGAGAAATAGCATTATGGCTAATCAGATGAACTATGCTGAACAGTGGAGCGAGGAATTGCTCCAAATTATCGACGACGGGACATACTCAAGCCCGTTCTTGACACCAGCCGACCGCGTAAAGTGGCTCGGGGCAAAGACATTCCATTTTACAAAAATGGACGTAAGCGGCTTTAAGAATCACTCACGCGACGGCGGATATAACCGCGGATCCGTAGTGCAGGAAGATAAAGAGTTTACACTCGAACACGACCGCGATATCGAATTCTTCGTAGACGTAGCAGACGCCGACGAAACAAAACAGACAGCCAATATCCGCAACGTTTCCGAGGTATTTACTCGCAAACACGCTGCACCGGAAATTGACGCAAGATTTTTTGAGCGCGTAGCAGCTGCAGCTATTGCCGACGGTTACTACGAAACAATGAACGGATTTACAGCCGCTAACACATACAGCAGACTTGTAAAAATGTTCCAGCGTAAAGAGCTTAAAAAATATCGCGCTATGGGCGGCTTGATTGCTTATGTTTCCGGCGAAATTATGGATAACCTCGAAAACTCTACCGAGATTACTAAAACACTCGACATTAAGACACAGAGCATTAACGAGGCTAACGGTATTTCAACACGTATTACAGCTATTAACGGCGTAACTATTATTGAAGTAGTAGACGACAGCCGCTTTAATACTAAGTTTGATTATTCCGACGGCTTTGTAGGAACCGGCGCAAAAATTAACGTTTGTATCGCTCACCCGACAATGGTTAAGACCGTACCAAAAATTCAGAATATCAGATTTTTTGCAAACGGCACACACACAGAGGGCGACGGCGACCTTTACCAGCGCCGCGACCTTTGGGACACATTCGTATTCCCTAACGGCTTAGACGGAACATGCGACGCTGTATACGTAAATATCGATTCGAGCGACCCGAGCGTAGCTAACTATCCGGGCAAAACTTACGAAGTAGCAGGACAGAAACTTAACGCTACCGGCACAGACGTAGCAATCGTTGCAGGCGGTACCGGCGACGTAGACTACACAATTAAAGTAAGCGGAAAGCCGGGCGCCGTAACCGCTGCGCAGGTTGCAGCTATCGGTTGGGACGAGGCCGTTAAATATGCAGACGTATTCTGCGTTGAAATCGGCGCAGACGACGCATACTACGGACGCGGTGCTAGCAAGGTAACAAGCGGCATGGCAGCTATTACAGATAACGACGTCGTAACAATCGGCGGTACACGCTACCTCGTACTTGCTAAGGGTGTAAAGGCAGACAAGAGCCTCGACGGCGGCCTCTACTTCTCTGTAGGTACAGCTGCGGCAACCGTTACAAAGTCGTACGTAATCGACACAACCGGCTTAAAGCTGGCATAAGGAAAGGGGCGGCACAATGGCACAATTTGACAATGTAACATATACACATTATCACACCGACCTTGGCCGTTCGGTAGTGCCGGACGCCGCCACCTTTGACGCGTACAAGCTGGAAACCGTTTTATATGTCAAATCGTTGCTCGACGACAATTTGCTCATAGAACGCCAGCCGGGCGGAATTGACGACGCGTGCTGCTTAATGATTGAGGAATCATACAAGGCAACACAGACCGCGGCAGGAAACGGCGACAGCGCCGGCGCTATTACCTCGGAATCTATCGGCGGCTATTCATACTCAAAGAGTACAAAAGCCGCAGATATTGCAGCCGAGAAAAACACAAAGAGCGCCGACAGCCAGCGCTATAAGTGGCTCGAGTTATATTGCCACGTACTCACGGGGAGGCGTTAGCGTATGATCCCGCAGCGTTTACTCGTGCACACCTGCACGTATGAAACCCCGAGCGGCTACGACCGCGACGGCGAGCCGACATATAGCGAGCCGGTAACACTCTCACACGTAAGGTTTGAGGCTGTTATCGCGACCGCAAAGAGCGACGTGGGCGAAAGCAAGGACGATAAATTAACGCTTTATTATGAGCCGTTTTTTTCTACTCCCGCAATCGTGCCCGTTGAGCTGGCGCGCGTTACATGGGGCGGCAATGCGTACACAATCCGCAGCGTAACACCGCGCTACACGCAGGGCGGCGACGCCGTGCACCATTACGAGGCGGCCTTAGTATGAGCGGCGTAGAGTTTGACACAAAAGTTATATTAAACGACGCGAAAATTAAGGCGGATATAAGCGGGGCGTTGAAAAGCGCGCAGGCGCCGCTCGACGCTATGGTATTAGCAGACAGTAATTACTTCGTGCCGATTAAAACGGGCACGCTACAAA
>Ga0310786_10001590_pt1 | contig 36498 bp, 25 predicted proteins | sample AusTroGonzalo_MG_FD_203881 | JGI IMG/M metagenome (GOLD analysis project Ga0310786, IMG submission 203881) | Bovine rumen microbial communities from tropical cattle in Woodstock, Queensland, Australia - Gonzalo_03 (v2) (version 2) | ecosystem: Host-associated > Mammals > Digestive system >... | reverse complement strand
TATGTGAAGTAAATAATTTTCAACAATGTATTTATCCATACCTAGACCATGGTCTAGACAATAAATATACTTTCTTTTTCTACCTTCAAGTTCTTCTTCTCCGACACCGAATTCAATCAAGATTTTTTCCGAAACACCTTTCGTTTTATTATATGCAAGTAAACATTTTGATGAATCAAGAGCATTTTGATATACTTCGCGTAAGCATGCAAATTTATCCTTATATAATTGAACACCCATCAGTAAATTTAGAATTTTCGATTGATTAAGTGTAAATTTCATCTTTTCATCAGGAATAAACACATCACTATTGTATTTAATTTTATCTCTTAAAACAGTTGGATTAAAAATGATATTATAATCATTAAACTTTTCTAATTTTTCCCAATTTTGTTTTAAACAGTAAAAGTTATTTATTTCTTCATCAATCCCATTTATATAATCAGTTAGAAAATAATACATTTGGGGTTCAGAACAGTATGCTTGAAATGAAATTGAAATTTGATCTTCAATTGTAGAAAAACTACATTTAACATCTTGGAACTTAGCTTTCCTATGTTTCAAGCTTTCTTCATTGCTTATTTGTTTTTCTGAATATAAAGATAATGGCGCTCTGTCTGACGAGAAATGAATTATATCACCTAATCTAAGAATCAATGCAAGGAATTGAATATTATTCTTATTGTTTTCCCAGTCTTCAGATTCTTTTGGAAGCTTCTTTATAAAATCTAGATTTTCTCCATGTGCTTGACAAATATTTCCTAAATCCTGCAAAAAATTATTAGTATAATATGGAGATATCGCAGTTTCTATTTTGTTTTTTAAATTTTTTATATTGCAAACAGCTTTTTTATGATGTGTAATGCGTATAAATTCAGAACGAATAACCTTACTTAATTCAATATAATCATGAGTATTCTTTTTTTCTTTCAGTTGTGTTACATATCTATTTCTAAACGCCTCATATTCGAGAATCAATTTAGAAATACTTTCAATAACCTTATCTTCAGAATCTTCAATAAAAACATAGTTTTTTGCAGAATTGTAATCAAACAAATTGGCATTTTGAACAATTGCCTTTATTTCATCAAAAGTATGTGGTGATTTAAAATCGTTTTTTATGGAAAATTTTAATGTTGGGTCAAAATATTTATCACAACCTTCGACAGTTTTTAAAGCTTCATATTCCCAGTTTGGCAATGCCATTCCAGAATCATGTAAATATGCAGATAAATAAAGCAAGATTAATTCATAAAATGACAATTTCTCAATTTTTTCAACAAGCAGATGCTCCATTATTTCTATGACTTTTTCACTATGTCTTTCGTCATGAATATCATATTCGCTCATCTGTGATGAGATTTGTTTTGAATGATCAACAACAGATTGTATAATATCTTTGGATACCAGCCAAAGTTTTTTATTTTTATCGCAAGATGTTGATTTTTGTTCAATAATTTTTAAAAGACTTATTTTTTCACTCATCATTACATCTCCTAGATATTCTCTTTTAATAAATGTTTTTTTTACTTTATCAACCTAATCTTGCCCGTTAAGAGTTGTTGCATCATGCCGGTTTTGAGTTGGCGGTATTTTGCGAGTTTGGTTTCTAGGGCTGCGATTTCGGAGTCCATGTCGCTGAGGACGGTGGCGATGGAGGTTTGTTCTTCTTTTGTCGGAGGACAAGCAAAAAGGTATTCTCTTATAATCTTTTTATCTCCACGGGGCATTTTTGTGCCAACAGCATTTTCCATCACATATGCGAAAAAATTGTCATCTGACAATATGCTATATAAAAAACTAGAATCTATTGCGTTTTTAGCGACTCTATAAACTAAAACATCATTTGAACAGATGCCGTCCCTATTAGCATACCATATTTTCTTTAAATAGGGGCGAATGTTTGACATTAGAATATCGTTTCGTTTGAAACCTTTTGCTTTTCCAATTGGATTTACCGTTTCATTTTTTGTGATTCCGGCTTTATCTTGCAGCATGTTTTCTGTGCCGACATAAAATTCTTTCTTATATTGGGCAGATTCGAATGTTTCTGTCGAAAGAATTACTTCATCACCAAGCCGTTTAACTTGCCAATCTTCGGGTATCAAACCCAATTCGGTCATTTTATATTTGCCTTGGATTCTATCGCCTTCGGCTCCAGAATGACAGGTGAAATCACTCGTCTTTCGTCTCTCGTCTTTCGTCTGAAAACCTAGTCGGACTTTGCCGGTGAGGAGTTGTTGCATTGCTCCTTGTTTGAGGGCTTTTTTCTTTGCGATGAGTTTTTCGGTGGTGCTGATGACGGCGTCTACATCAGAAAGGGCTTGGGCAATGCGTTTCTGCTCTTCAAAAGGAGGCGTCGCAATTGGAAAATCTCGAACATTTTGAAGGGAAATATTTGGCTGTGCTCCAACAACGGTTTTATCTGCAATAAAAGATTGGACTATGTTGGAATTTATCCATTCTTTTAGATAACCAACATCTAGCAAACAGTCTTTTTTTAATCTAACAAGTGACAAAGCTTGATTTGTATTTGCCGGCAAATCGGATTGTTTGACAATAGCTGTTCTGCCTAATGCTCCTGCTATTGATACAAGAAGGTCGTTTGTTTGCAATTGTGATCTAAACAATTTTTTGTGAGTATTTTCACTAATATAGGCGACTTTAGTGCAATCTATTTCTGAGAATTTTGTTAATGACTCTATTTTAACGAAATTAACTCCGTTGTCAACAAAATTATCCCCAATAGATGTTGGCGTCGTCCCTTTTGTAATCAAGTTGGCAAATTTGTCCAATGGTTTAACATCCCAATCACTAGGAATCATGCCGACTTCGGTCTGTTTGAATTTTGTCTCTTTCATACCTCAAATCCCATTGCTTTGAGGTGTTTCGCGACGGCTTTTTCGTTGCTTGCCAGGGTGGCTTCGAGTTCGGGGAGCGTGTTTTCGTAGCGTTCGGCGAGTTCGGTCACGCGGGCGGCAATCTTCATGCTCGTGGTGTCATAAAGGCTCTTGATTCCTTCGAAAATAGCGAAGCTCCACTTCTGTTTTACGAGAAGGTCCTTGATTTCCTTTTCCGAGAGTTCCTTATACTTGCTCTTTACGGATTCTTCCAGAGCCTTGTTCAATTCCTTGACAATGCTAGCCTGTTTCTTTGCGGTGGCGGCAAGCTCGTCATACTTGGAGAGCACTTCAAATTCTTCGCTCTTGGCGTTTGCCTTTTGCTTTTTCAGATCCTTCAACTTGGCGGCAATTTTCTTTGCGTCCAAATCTTCGCTGTCGTCCTTCGTGTAGTCAGCAAGGATTGCGCCTTCGCCGCTGTTTTCTTCGACAAATTCTTCGAGCCTTGATTCGCTTTCGGCAACAATCTGTTCCGCCTTCTCGATTTCGGCCTGTTCCTTGGCGAAGTAAACGCGTTCAATAACAGACTTGGGCAAAAGTTTGCCTTCCCAGCCGATTTCCTTGGGCTCGGCCTTTTTCTTGCCGTCGTCCTTCTTGGATTCTTTCTTGTAGAGCTTGGTGATTTCGGCACCCGCCATGTAACCGTCGTACTTGAGCACGAAAATATCGTCGCTCATGGTTTCTTGCCAATAAGCGAGCAACACCTGGTAAACATCGTAAAAGTCCACCAGTTCAATATGGCGGAATTCATCAATCAAGGATTCTGAAAGTTCTATGATAAAGTTCTTGACATCAACCTTGTCGTCGATGTTCATCAACTTCTTGGAAGACTTCTTGAGCCAAGCGTCAAAGGCGTTGTCAATCTGTTCCGCGTAACCCTTGAAGTCTTCGTCGTTGAAGATGGTGTTGCGGATTTCGTCTTTTTCCACTTTTAGCTGGTAATAGCCTGCGCGGAATTTCTTGAAAAGTTTCGCCTTGAGGCCCGGGAAAATATCCCAGTAGTGTTTCAGGGAATCCACATCGCCTGCGGGAATGCCGCCGTTCAAATGGGCGTCGATGGACTGTTCGTCTTCGGCGTCACCACTATCGATGTAGCGCGGAATATTCAGGTTGTAGCCGTTCTTGACCTTGATTTCTTCGATCGGGACAAAGCGGGCGTACTTGGGATCGTCTTCGATGCGGTTCACGAAGGTCTGCACAATCTTGTGGATGTCGCGTTCGCGCAAACGGTTCTTGGGTCCATCCTTCACAAAATCGTGGCTTGCGTCAATCATAAAGATGCCATCGCGTTCGGCAGCGTCTTCCTTGTCCATCACGATAACGCAGGCGGGAATGCCGGTGCCGTAGAAAAGGTTCGCCGGGAGTCCGATAATGCCCTTGATGTAGCCGCGGTCGATAATGTTTTTGCGGAGGGTTTCTTCGGCGTTTCCACGGAAAAGCACGCCGTGGGGCAAAATTACCGCCGCCTTGCCCGTGGGCTTGAGCGACTTGAGAATGTGAAGGAGCCAAGCGTAGTCGCCGTTCTTTTCGGGCGGGCGATCGTCGTAGCCGTCAAAGCGGCCAAATTCCTGCAAACCGTCGGTCCAGTTTTTCAAAGAAAATGGTGGGTTTGCGACGATAAAGTCGAAACGCTTCAGCGTGTCGGAAGAATCCTTTTCGAAGTATTGCGGATTCGAGAAGGTGTTGCCGGGCTTGATTTCTCCACTCGCCTTGTTATGGAGAACTAGGTTCATCTTTGCAAGGCCCGCCGTAGTGGTTTCTTTTTCCTGGCCGTAAATGGCGACATCGAAGGGGGCTTCGTCGGCCGCACGGATAAGCAGGGAGCCTGAGCCGCAAGCCGGGTCGTAAATGGTCGTGTTGCGATTCTTGATGTTTCCGATGCCGATGACTTTTGCCAAGATGCGGCTGACTTCTGCCGGGGTGTAGAACTGTCCCTTGCTCTTGCCGCTTTCGGTGGCGAAGTTGCGCATCAGGTATTCGTAGGCATCGCCGAGAATGTCGTCGCCGCCAGCCTTGTTGTTGCTGAAGTTGAATTCCGGGCGTTCGAAGATGGAGACAAGACCGGTCAAGGTGTCCACCATGTCCTTGCCGTTGCCGAACTTCGAGTTGTCGAAAAATTTTGCGTTGTCGATGACGCCCGTCAAGTTGTTGGCTTCGGCGAGTTTCGCGATGGCCTTGTCCATCTTTTCGCCGATGTCCTTGTTGTTCTTGAGGGCGACGAGGTCATCAAAACTACCACCTGCGGGAACGTTGATGTCGGCGTACTTTTGACCTTTGAATTTGTCGGTCACATACTTTACAAAAAGGAGCGTCAGGATGTAGTCCTTGTATTGGCTTGCGTCCATGCCGCCGCGCAACTTGTCACAAGATTCCCAGAGCGAAGAATAGAGTTCGTTTTTCTTGATGGCCATATAATAAAGAGGGGGTAGGGTATATTATACTGTAAAATATATAAAGAATCTTATAAATAAAATCCCATCAACAAGGCGAACTAATAACCATTTTTCTTTTTTACTCTTAACAGCCTATCAAAAAGTAAATCCCCCCTACCTCTTCAACTGCAGTTTCTTGTTTTTCAGGAGGCCGTCGTTGTCGAATCGGACGGTGGGGTTCTTGCCGCTTTTGAATGATTCTTCGCTTTCGTAGAGGGAGAGGGCCACGGAGACGCCCGGCTGTGTCGCGACGTTTGATTTGCCTGCATCAACTTTGTACGTAAACGAAAATTCTTGCGTGCTTCCGTCCTTGAATGTTCCCTTGGGGATGCGGATGGTTTTGCCGATTTGGGCCAACGCGGCTCCTGTGCTGTCGACAAATTCTGCGGCCATGTACAGGTCAAAGAAACAAGGGGCTACGCCGGTGTTTTTGACGGCGATGTTCAGCGTGCTTGTGGTGCCCGCGGCGTCTGTGACTGTCTGCTGTTCTGCGCGTGTCACGGTGAAATTGTAGCCGATGACTTTGACCATGGAATCGGCGAGGGCTTTGTTTTCTTTGTAGAAGCGGTAGCCGCAATCGCTGTCTTGGTCCAGCACGTAGTAGGTCAGGTGGGCCGTGGTAATCGCGTCCACCCAGCGTTGCGGGGTCCATTTGAGGTAGCCGCCGGGGATGATGTCGTTGTAGGTCAGCATGAGCGCGTAACCGCCCATGTTTTCGGCGATGGTCGGCAAGTTCGCTTCGTAGGCGCGCACTAGGGAATCTGCGGTTCCGGGAATGCCGATGAGGCCGTCGTCGCGTTTGGTGATGCCGAGGCTCAATGCGTACGTATAGACGTCCCCGTAGCCGTCGGATGTCAAGACGAGCTGGGTTTTCTTGAATACGGAGGCGTAGTGTTTCAGCATGTCCTTCTGGATTTCTACCGAGGGCATTTCGCTGCCGTCGAGGTTGGAGGTGTGCCATTCGCCCCATTCACCGAAGGAGCGGATGTCGATGTATTCGATTCGCGGGTCGCCATCGTACTTTTGCGCAAGCGCTGTTCCAAAATCCTTCGCCGCTTGCACGTAGATGGGGTCGTCCCAGACGGGAACGGCTGCGCGGTAGCCTTCGCCTTTTAAAGTCGCGGTGTTCTTTTTCGCGCCCATTTCATAGACGAATTTCGGTGTCCAGTCGTATTCTTCTTCGGGCGTGTCGTTGCTCCTGATAAAGGATGGTGTATAGGGGAAGACGCGCAAGGCGTAACCCATGCCGTGTTCTGCAAGAGCTTCTAGCAATGCGTCCAGTTCCGTCCAGTCGTAAACGTCTTTTGCGGGGTTCAGCTTGTTCCATTGCTGGTAACCGGAGCCGTAGGTAATCAAGTCCCATGCTTTGTTGTTTAAGGAGCCGTAAGGCCCGTATTCGACGGCGGGGTCGAAGATCCATGTGCCCTCGGTGGGGACGGTGAAGCCTTTGTGCGGGTTTGTCAGCGGGCCGTTGAATGGCTTGAGGGCGTAGGTGATTTTTGTGGTGTCGGCATGTTTTGCAACGGTTGTGTCGGCATGTGCGCTGCTAGAATTTGCAAGGGCCGCAGAGGAACTGCCTGGTTTTGCTGTTGCTGATGAATTCGACGTTGGTGGGGAATCGTCACTGGACGATTGCGGTTGTGAAGAACTGTTGGGCAATGCGGACTGCGACGAGCCTGCAATTTTTGCAGATGAGCTTGTCATCGCTTGTGACGAGCATGAAACGTCTTCGACGAGATTAGCGCTGCTGCTGTCATCGCCGCAGGCAATGAATCCGATAGCTGCGGAAATCATGGCTCCGATTAAAGTAACGCGTTTCATGTTTTCTCCCTGATTGCGTAAAATCCGACTAGAATGCTGCCGCCAAATCCCTTGCGACATATTTAATGTAGATAATTAAAAGAAAATGTTGAACTTTAGTGCTTGTACTATTTTTCTTATTTATTTAATTTTCTATTAAGGTTAAAAAATGATACGAAAGTTCCTACTCCCAGTTCTCATTGCGTTTTATTCGCTGGCCTTGACCTCTTGCGATAACAAGCAGGCGGTCATCCCCAATAAGGTTCATTCTATTAGCGATCTCGGCCACAAAAAAGTGGGCGTGCAGATTGGCAACACCGCTGATATCTACGCCTCGGAATATGGTGGCGATACGGCGAAGATTGACGTGGAACGCTACACCAAGCTTGCCGATGCCGTGCAGGCTTTGATGCAAGGGAAGATTGATGCGGTCATGAGTGATGACCTACCGGCCAAGGCTTTCGTGCGTCAGAATCCGTCGCTCAGCATTCTGGAAGAAGTCTTTGTCGAAGAGATGTATGCGGGTGTTGTCGCAAAGGGCAACGAAGCGCTGCTGAATTCTGTGAATCAGGCGATTGCACAGATGAAGTTCGACGGCGTTTACGACTCGATTTTCAATAATTACATCAACCACACGAGCGATTATCATTACCAGAAGAAGGTGACCGAAGGTCCGAAGCTTATCGTTTCGACGAACGCTCAGTTTCCGCCGTACGAATTCTACAAGGACAATAAGATTGTCGGTCTCGATATCGAAATCGTCAATTACATTGCCGATTATTTGCACCGCACGGTTGAAATCCAGGACATCGAATTCGATGCGATTATCAATGCGGTTGCTTCGGGCAAGGCCGATGTCGGATTCGCAGGCTTCACCGTTACCGAAGAACGCAAAAAGTCCATTAACTTTACGACTCCTTACACGCTTTCTAAGGTCGTCGTGATAGTCCGTGGCGACAAGGCGATTGAAAGTGAAGAAAGCCTTGGCGATCACTTCTACAAGAACTTTGTGAAGGAATCCCGCTGGAAGTTCATTGTCGAGGGCCTCCGCAATACGCTTGTTATTTCGTTCTTTGCGGCTCTCCTCGGTATTTTGATTGGCTTTGTGGTTGCGCAGATTCGAACGAATAACGAATTTAACGGTCGCTGGAAAGTGCTGAACTGGTTTGCAAAGGCTTACCTCGCGGTAATTCGCGGAACACCGATGATGATTCAGTTGCTCATCATTTACTACATCGTCTTCTCGTCGGTGAATGTGAACAAGATTCTCGTGGCGATTGTCGCGTTCGGCGTGAACTCCGGCGCTTACGTTTCTGAAATCATCCGCAGCGGTATCAAGGGCGTGGATCCGGGCCAGATTGAAGCGGGCCGTAGCCTTGGCCTTAAGTTCCGCACGATTCTTTATAACATTGTCTATCCGCAGGCTTTCAAGAATTCTCTCCCGGCACTCACGAACGAATTTATCTCGCTCATCAAGGAAACTTCTATTTGCGGTTACATTGGCCTGACCGACTTGACGCGCGGTGGCGATATCATCCGCAGTATGACTTACGAAGCCATGCTACCGCTCCTTGCTGTGGCTGCTATTTACTTTATTCTTGTCGCCGGGCTCTCGGCTTGTGTTGCAAAACTTGAAAAGAGGTTGAAGAAGAATGAACGCTAATGCAGAAACTTTAATCCAGGTCAAGGACCTTTGCAAATCTTACGGCGACAAGCAGATTCTCAAGGGCATTTCGCTCGACATCCATCGCGGTGACGTGATTGCCATTATCGGCCCATCGGGCTGCGGCAAATCAACGTTCTTGCGCCAGCTGAACCTGCTTGAAATTCCGACGAGTGGCGACATTCTCTTGGATGGTAAAAGCATTTTGGCGAAAGGCGTTTCTAAACCCAAAATCCGCGAACGCGTTGGCATGGTGTTCCAGCAGTTCAACCTTTTCAAGAACATGACGGCTCTCAAGAATATCATGTTTGCACCGGTAAAGCTCGGACGCCTTTCGAAGGCCGATGCCGAAGCTCGTGCGAAGGAACTCTTGAAGCGCGTGGGACTTTTGGAACGCGCGGATCATTATCCGGCGCAGCTTTCTGGCGGCCAGCAGCAGCGTGTGGCAATTGCCCGTGCGATGGCGATGCAGCCCGAAGCGATTCTCTTTGACGAACCGACGAGTGCCTTGGACCCCGAAATGGTGGGCGAAGTGCTCAAAATCATGAAGGATCTCGCAAAGTCCGGTATGACGATGATTGTCGTGACGCACGAAATGAGCTTTGCCCGCGAAGTGGCAAATCGCGTGCTGTTCTTCGCTGATGGTTACGTCAAGGAAGACGGAACGCCCGAAGAACTCTTCGACAATCCGAAGGATGCCCGCCTCAGGGAATTTTTGTCGGCACTCAAGAAGTAATTGAAACTGCGTGGCGACCGTATCTTTACGAGGCTTTATCCCTTAAAAAAATTTACGCTGTTTGCAGAAATGTGAACAGCGTTTTTTGCTATTTTGCCAATAGATCTGTTGCAGATTTAAAATGTTACGAGGAGGAATCATGATGTTTTTTACAATTTAATGAAGGGCTTGTCGATAAGTTTGTATTAAAATTTTCAGACAGAGTTCGCTCTTTTAAGAATGTATTTCGTTATGATTTCAATAGTGATAAATGGATTGTTCAATGATGAAGCCTTTTAAAGGCATGTAAAGCAACAGCCTCGGATAAAAATCCGAGGCTTTTAAACTGTGTTAGGCGATTCCCGGTCCTTCAGCGGAGTTTACCCTGAGCTTGTCGAATGGGCTCAGGGCATTGCGGAGGCCGGAATGACGTTTTCGTTCGTCACCCTCGCACAGGCGAGGGGCTAGAATGACAGTACTGTCTACTGCCTACTTCCTACTGTCTACTAACCGTTCACCTGCGGGAGCTGAGCGAGGCTCTTCGCGATGTCTTCATCCGTCGGGATGTAGTCGCTCATCTCGTTGTCGTTGAACTTCTGGTAGGCGACCATGTCGAAGTAACCCGTACCGGTGAGGCCGAACACGATGTTCTTGGCCTCTCCAGATTCCTTGCACTTGAGGGCTTCGTCGATCGTAGCGCGGATGGCGTGGCTGGATTCCGGAGCCGGGAGAATGCCTTCGGTCTGTGCGAAGAGCTTGGCGGCTTCGAACACCTTGGTCTGTTCCACGGACGTTGCGCGCATCAGGCCCTGATCGTAGAGTTCAGAGAGGATGCTGCTCATGCCGTGGTAGCGCAGTCCTCCAGCGTGGTTTGCAGACGGGATGAAGCTTGAGCCGAGCGTGTACATCTTGGCGAGCGGGCATACCTTACCGGTATCGCAGAAGTCGTAAGCGTACTTACCGCGAGTGAAGCTCGGGCAGCTTGCCGGTTCCACAGCGAGAATATCGTAGTCAGCTTCGCCACGGAGCTTTTCGCCGATGAACGGGCTGATAAGACCGCCGAGGTTGGAGCCACCGCCAGCGCAACCGATGATGAGGTCTGCCTTCACGCCGAGCTTGTCGAGAGCAGCCTTCGTTTCGAGACCGATCACGGACTGGTGGAGGAGCACCTGGTTGAGCACGGAACCGAGAACGTAGCGGTAACCCGGCTGCTTCACGGCTGCTTCCACAGCTTCGGAAATAGCGCAGCCAAGGCTTCCGGTGGTGCCCGGGAATTCGGCGTTGATCTTCTTGCCGATGTCGGTCGTCATGGACGGGGACGGCGTCACGGAAGCACCGTAAGTGCGCATGACTTCGCGGCGGAACGGCTTCTGTTCGTAAGAAACCTTCACCATGTAAACTTGGCAGTCGATGCCGAAGAAAGCAGATGCCATGGAAAGAGCGGTGCCCCACTGGCCTGCACCCGTTTCGGTTGTCACGCCCTTGAGGCCTTGCTGCTTGGCGTAGTAAGCCTGAGCGATGGCGGAGTTCAGCTTGTGAGAGCCGCTTGTGTTGTTGCCTTCAAACTTGTAGTAAATGTGTGCCGGAGTGCCGAGAGCCTGTTCCAAGAAGTAAGCACGGACCAGCGGCGACGGACGGTACATCTTGTAGAACGTAAGGATGTCTTCGGGAATAGGAATGTACGGCGTGTCGTTGTCGAGTTCCTGCTTGATGAGTTCGTCGCAGAACACGGGCTGCAGGTCTTCGAATGTCACTGGCTTGCCGGTGCCGGGGTTCAGAAGCGGAGCGGGCTTCTTCTTCATGTCGGCACGGACGTTGTACCATGCCTTCGGGAGTTCGTCTTCGTGGAGATAAGTCTTGACCTGACCATCGAGTTTAAGAGAGTTTCTCATCGTTGTTCCTTTTTTGTGTTGTAACAATCATCTCATTGCGGGTATCTTGCCGGGCATCCAAAATTTTGCAAAAAAAATTAGCTCCCTTTCAAGAGGAGCCTGCATCTTTCAAATACCGTAACAAAAAACAGACTCCTTGTTATAGAGCCGGCCACCACCAATAGTTGATGCTTGCTACGAATTTCATGCAAAGAATATATGAAATGAGGCTGGCTTTGGCAACCGAGTTTTCCAAGATGAGCTCGTCAAAAATAAGCTCGTCAAAAAAAATGATTAATCACTGATTTAATCGATTAATCACATTTTTTCAAAATTAAAATTGCCGTTTTTCGCTCAAATTCGCCAATTTTTACGTTGGCACGATTTTTGCATACAAAAAAGAGACCCCTTGTATGTACGGTCGCAGTGAACGTATATTGAAAGGAGGCCTTCAAAGAAACGTAAAAGAGGGGAGGTGAATATGAATTTTGAAAAAAATTATATATATTTCCCACATCACCATCAAAAACATTAGGAGCTCCTATGGCAATAAACCACAATCTCTTAACGGGACAGTTCCGTCCTCTTGGCGAAAACAAAGTTGAGCATTCCCTTTCTGCGACCCAGAAGGTTTTGCCCACGCATACGGGGAAAAAGGCCATGCGCCATTTGACCCCGCGAAATCGCAAGCCTAAACTCGAACAATCGTAACAGTTGCGGTTATTCAGTTTTTTGTATTTTTGGCTTCGTGAACGAAAATCCTTTTGAACTTCTAAAAACTAGCGACCGCAGCAAAGCTCGCCTTGGAGTCATCCATACAGCTCATGGCGACGTGACAACGCCCGTGTTTATGCCGGTGGGGACGGCGGCGACTGTCAAGGGGCTTACGAGCCGCGACATCCGCGAACTTGGTGCCGAAATCATCCTTGCGAATACGTACCACTTGTATTTGCGACCGGGCACAAAGCTTATTGCCGAAGCGGGCGGAGTGCAGAAGTTCATGAGTTGGAATCGTCCGATGCTCACGGACAGCGGCGGATTTCAAGTGTGGAGCTTGAAACAGTTCCGAAAGATTACCGAAGAGGGCGTCCAGTTCAAAAGCCTGCTGGATGGCTCTCTTCATTTGTTTACGCCGGCAAGCGTGATGAATGCGCAGCGCGAAATCGGTGCGGATATCATCATGGCGTTCGATGAATGTACGCCTTACCCGAGCACCGTCGAAGAAGCGGAAAAGTCGCTGGCACTCACGCTCAAGTGGACGCGCGAAGCGAAGGAATGGCTGGAAGCGAACCCGCCGATTCATGGCTACCCGCAGTATTTCTTTGGCATTGTCCAAGGTGGCATGCACAAGGAACTGCGCCAGAAGTCTATCGAGGCTCTCAAGGAAATTGCGCCGGACGGTTATGCAATGGGCGGACTTTCGGTAGGCGAGCCCGTCGAAACGATGTATGAAATCGCAGACTTTTGTACAAACTTGCTGCCCGAAGACCGTGCCCGCTATGTGATGGGCGTGGGAACTCCGTGGAACTTGATTGAGCTTGTGAAACGCGGCGTAGATATGTGCGATTGCATCTTGCCTGCGAAAAACGCGCAGGATGGATTAGTTTATACAAGCCGTGGCGTGTTGCGTTACAAGGGTGCAAAGTTTGCCCACCAGCACGATATTCCGCTCGACCCGAATTGTGATTGCTATTGCTGCCGAAATTACAGCCGTGCGTATTTGCGTCATTTGTTCAAGGAAAAGGAACCGCTCGGCTGGACGCTTGCTGCCATCCACAATCTGCATTTTTACACGCACCTGATGAAAGATGTCAAGTCGCACATCGCTGCCGACACCTTCGAAGAATGGGCGGAAGAGCAAGTGAAAAAGCTGCAAGAAAATGCGGGATAAAATCATATCGTAGCATATAAAACTATTGCTGTAGCATAATAATCGCACTGCCGTTAATTTTGAAAAACATTTCTAAAAAAGCATGGATAAATCTAGTTCTAGGCTAGAATTATATGTATATTGATGATCGGGTGGATGATTGTTTTATATCAAGGGAGAGAATATGTCGAAGTTTTTTTATGCTCTTTTTGGTTTGCTTATCGTGGGAAATGCTTTCGCCGTAGTTGCAGTTAGGGATACGATTTATATTGATTACGATTTGCAGGGCGGAAAGAATAATCCTGAAAACTTATCTTCTTATTTGTATAAATATAGCGATCGCTCGGACGCCCCTTCAATTAAATTTTTCCCGCCCACCAAGGATGGAGCCGAGTTTCTGGGCTGGTATTTTAATTCATCTCCTTACGAGAATAACGCAATTACCTATGCTGATGCTGTTATTTCTGTCACCCGCACCCAAAATGGACGGTTGTCGCTTTATGCTCGTTGGGGAGTGAAGGCGAAAATCCCGCAACAGAACGAGTCGGGGTGTATGCTTGTCCACGATGCTGCAGAACTCTACGGTGCTGTAAAAGTTTCTGATAGCTTAATGCGCAAAAATAAACAAATTTGCGTTTCCATTGAAAATGATATCGTCGTTAACAAAAATCTCTTGGCTTCCGATGGAACCCCGAATGAGGGATCTCATTACTGGTGGAAACCTTTTGGGAATTTTATGGGCGTCATTGAAGGGAATGGTCACACCATCTCGGGCTTATATGGAAATGTCGGACTTGTTAATCTTGCTGAAGGTGAACATAATGCTTTAATTCAAAATTTAGGAATCATTGATTCTTATTTTGCTGGCAATGATTATGTCGGTTCTTTTATTGCTAATACGCTAGGCTTTGGAATTTCACTGAAGAATGTTTATAGTACGGCTACTTTGGATAGCAGGGGGAGCTATGTCGGTGGTCTTGTCGGTTATGCCCGTGTTCAACAAGACTATTGTATAGATGTTACTCTTGAAACTCCGATAAGCAAAGCCCCTCGTGCAGCCAACACTTATGATAATAATCATAATGCGGTAACTGTAGAAAATGCTTATTTTGCAGGACATTTGATTGGTTATCGCGGAGGAGGCCTTGTGGGCGGGACTGATTTCTCCGTTTTCAAAAATACCTTCTTTGTAGGAACCGCTGAGGCAAAGGAGATTTTTTCGGCAATTAGCCAAAAAGGTCTGACTCAGTGTCAAGATTTTCCGAACTGGAAAGTCGTTGCTGAAAATACTTTTTATATCGATACCTATACTAATGACGAATTTGAAGCGAGTGTATCAACTGCTACCGCTTTTTCCGATGGAAGTGTTCTTGAAAAACTCGTGAATGGTTCCAGTTACCCCATCTGGACGCAGGAGGTTGGGAAGGACGCTTATCCGAAATTGAACGGCGTGTATTACGATATTGCGTATGATTTGGCCGGTGGCGTCAATGACTCTGCTAATCCGAGCTATTACAAGCCTGAGCAGGAAGTTCTGTTGAAGCCCGCATCAAAGAATGGCGATGTTTTTGAAGGGTGGTTTGCCGATTCAAACTTTGCAACACCGGTAGAAAAAATCCTTGCTACGGATAAAGGAAATAAGAAGTTTTTTGCCAAGTGGAAAAAGGGATATTCCATCACTTATGTGAATGACGGCTCGTATTCTTCTGTGTTGAATCGGAATCCGATTTATCGTTATGCGGATTCTGCAACATTTGTGCTGAAACAGCCCACTAAGAGTGGGAAGACTTTTGTGGGGTGGTACTCGGATTCGGCCTTAACGACTGAAGTGACAGAACTGCCCACGGGAAACACCGAAGATATCGTTCTGTATGCCAAATGGAGTGCCCGTGAAATCAAAATTTCGTACAACTTGGTTGGTGGCACTATGGGTGATGCGAAGAATCCGGACAAAACTCTGAACGGTGAAAAAATTACGCTTAAAAGCCCGACCCGTGATGGATACCTTTTCCATGGCTGGCTTGGCACGGATGGCGCTATATTGAATGAATCTGGCGATTTTGACCGAACTTATTTTGTTAATTCAAAAAATGATGAAATTGAATTTAAGGCAGATTGGACTTATGCTCCGCAAAAACCGGCAACGGATGCTGATGGCTGTTATCTTGTAACAAATGTTCATGAATTGTTCTATTTTGACGAAATTGCAAATAGTGTGTTAAGCGAAAAACCGCCGATAAAAGCCTGCATCAAGATTATGAACGATATTGTTGTGAATGAAGATATGAATAACGCCAATTATATTGATTGGAATCCAATGAACTACGAAAATGCTTTCGCTGGAATCATCTATGGAAATGGACATACCATCAGTGGTATGTATATGAACTGCAAATATTTCTATAATGACAACTATAGAGTCTTTTATGGATTGATAGAAAATAAGCCCTACCAACAAGTTTATCCTGAAGTGCAGAATTTATACCTCGCGAATTTCTATTTCGCCAATGAGCATTATGACAAGGTTTTGCTCAATTTAAATGGCGCAGATGGTGTCGGAGGTGGAAAAACGAATATCCGCAAGGCGATTGCCCCGACTCCGTTGAAAGCGATTCACGAACGTCGTTTTGATGCCAGAGGACGTAACTTAAAGATGCGTGCGAACTATGGGGTGTATTTTTAAGCGTGTAAAGCTCAGTACCGGGGCTGCTTTTTAAGAGAATGGGCGGGATAAAGATTCCCGCCTTTTATGATATTTGATTTACAAGGCCTTGATTTCTTCGATTGTAAATCCGGTACGTTTAGAGATAGCTTCTAGAGGGAATCCGTCATCGCGGAACCCCTTTGCCATAGCTTTTTTTTCTTCCAATGCCTTGGCCTCGGCTTCCTTTCTTCCTTCTTCCTTGCTTTCGTGAAGATCAAATTCGTAAGTCATATACTTGTTCCTTATGAAAGTATCGGTCTTGTAAAAGGACACCTGGTTGTTGATAGCTTCGGTTTCACGGGAATCCGCGTTTCTTGTCGCGAAGTACTTCATGTACGCCTTGACGACTGGATCTGTGAATTCTTCGTATTTTTTAAATATATAAAAATTTTTGAAGGTGAGATCATTCAATGTAATGCAGGAATCCTCCCTTGCTCTGTTTTCAAAATGGTAAATAGGATATCCGCCACCAAAAATGTCCACGGGGCACAGGAAGATAATATATTGCTCTCTGAGACTCGTGTAAAAATCTCCTTTGGAGAGGGCTACACCATCGCCAACACTTTGGTAATATCTAGCCCTTTGTGGAAGTTCTTTTGTATCGACCATTTGCATTTCTAAGTCGAAAGATCGGATCGTTTCTCCGTTTTCATTTGTTTCCCGCGCAAAGACGTCGTAGCGGACTCCTTTATGTTCTGCATCATAACTTAGGACTGCTTCCGGGATTGGTGTTTCAAGATGGTCAATTTTGATGCCTAGTAAATGCTCGATGAAGGGCTGCGCGATATGTTTGTTGCTAAAAACAAGTCCGAACATGATTGGGTCGGTGATGTCAAGGTCGTCAAAAGATTTTATGCTCATAAATTCTCCTTTAAGTGTTTCGGGAGTTGTAATATATACAGGTATTTTATCGGAAAGTTGTATGTTGCAAATTTTGCAAACAACCGTTATCAAAATGTTTCATTTTGTCAACTGTTGATAGCAATGATGATGAAAACAAAGTATTGAAGATGTACTCTTGTTGTGGTGATCGTGTTGAATTGTGCCCTCTTGACGAGTTCACATGAAATAGGTATATAGTGTGTATGAAGCATATTGAAACACCGACAATCGGGAAAATTCTTGGCGAAGAATTCTTTACTCCTATGGGTTTGTCTGCGGATAAGGTTGCGATGGCTATCAATGTTCCTGTATCAAGAATTCAGGACATCCTTCATGACCGTAAGAGAATTACTGTCAATATATCTTTAAGGCTCGCCAAGTTCTTTGGTGTCTCCGACAACTATTTTATTTCTTTGCAAAACGATATTGATATTCGTAACCTTAAAATTGAATTGGCTGAAGAATTGGATAAAATCAAGACGTTTGTGGTGACGTAGGTGGGGAATGAATTGTACTCGAGTGGGACGAAATGAAAATATACGTGGCTAATCTAACAGTTCGAATTCAATATTCTTTTGTTTTTTTAGTTCTTCTATATAATCGTTCCAAGATTCATGTATTTTTTTCCGATGTAGAATAACACATGTGATGCTTGGGAATGCTTTAGCAATGTCTAAAACAGATTCAATTAGTGGTAGGACTATTTCTTGAATGCTTGGAAATTGCTTTCGTAATACTTGAAATTGTTTTATGATGAAATCAGAATCCCATTTTAAAATTTCATTGTATCGTGATTTGAAAATGATGCTTGTGCGTTCTTTGTTATAAAACCAAAACCAATCATATTCAATTTTATTGTTTATATCTATTGTCAAACAAAGATATTTGTCTTCAAGTTTATTTTCAAAATTTGCCAACCATTCTAACTTATTTTTGATTTTATTTGTTTGAATGAAGTTTGATTCATTTAGGATATATTTGGAAAAAGGATCGTTAATTGCGTTTTGCATACCATAAGCAAATGAGCCCATGGTGTGTTTTGCAAAATGTTCAAAACCTGATAAATCATTTAGATAAATTGGTTCCTTGCAGAAAAAACACGTGCCCTTCAAAGAATATTGAATACCATTCATTAATTCGACTAAACTGATTTCTTCTATTTGTATAGATTCCCAAAGAAAGTAATCTTTTTTCTTGTGACCATATTGTTTTATCCCGACAATTAAATAAATCATATGTCCTTTGAGCTTAAGACAATCTCTCTTTTTTGTATTTATGCTAAATGATGGTTCAAGTTCATTTAACAAAAGGCTGCTTTCATGGGGCAAATAATTTAAAACGTCAAAATTATGGTATTGAACATAGCAACATTTTTCAGAAGAATCTTCTTTACGCGGCCACATTCTGTCTGGGCTTGGTGGACACATCATTCGATTGTATTCAGGTTGTAATTCTTCTATTTTTGCATATTCATTTTCTGTTAAGCTATCTCTATCGCATTCCAAAAGAACTTCAAACTTGAAATTCCCATAGGTGCCCGGTTGTGAGACTTGCTGAGTTAAACCGTATTTGCAGAATGCCCTACGGAGTGGATTTTCTTCATTGATATTCTTGATTTTATCAAGTGATTGTGTATGCTGTTTCCAACGGTTGGAAATATTGATAGATTGGCCAATGTAGCTTTTGCCATTGACCAAGTTTGTGATTTTATAAATTCCGCAGATCGATTTCATGGATTTTAAATTACATTTTTATTTAGGAAATAAGGGAATCTTTTGCTTTTCGCGTTAGGGATAGTGACCCCTTGGGGCGGAGACTTGCTTGCAAGGCTCCGTTTTATGAGGTTGGTCTGGAACGGAGTGAACAGGGCAACCCATAAAATATAGCCCGACCCGGCGAGATGTTGCTTAGATCCCCGCCTACGTGGGGATGACGATTTCAGAGAGCCGGGGAACGCCCGAGAAAATTGTGTTGCTTGCATTGTGCTTGCGAAAAATGTATATTACAGGTATCTCAAGGAGCTAATATGAAAGCCATTAGACCTGTAACCGATTTACTTGATTGTTTGGATGATATTTCCCAAACTGTTCATGAAACTGGGCGTCCTGTGTTCTTGACAAAGGATGGTTATGGTGATATGGTTCTTATGAGTATGGATGCTTATGAGCAAATCCAAGTAGAAAACGAAATATATGCAAAGTTGCATGAGGCTGAACTACAAGCAGCAAAATCAACCAAACGCTATACATCAGAAGAAATTCTCAAGGAATTGATTCAAGGTGTAAATGCATGAAGTATAGAGTAGAGTTTCTTGAACTAGCTCTTGATGATTTGAAGGGGATTGCAGCTTACATTTCTGATGAATTGAATTCCCCAAATTCTGCGAATCATTTGGTGGAATGTATTGTTGGGCGGATAAATACGCTTGCTGATTTTCCTTATGCTTACACGATTTATGTTCCTATTCGTCCGCTCTTACACGAAATGAGAAAGATGGTTGTGCAAAATTATTCGGTGTTCTATTGGATTGATGAAGACTGTAAAAATGTTACCATAGCACGAGTTTTGTATAATCGTAGAGACTTAGTTTCGATCTTCTAAAGATCTTTCAAAATTTTCTAAATTTGGGCGCATGATCAGTATTACTAAGCTTTTGATGGATGCCCCGAATTTTGGGGATTCTCTTCGTTACGAACCTCATGCTCATGCTGCGAAGAATGGCGTGGGGGCGGGGCGCGGTCCCGTGGTTGTTTGGAATTGCACGAAGACTTGTAATTTGAAGTGCGTTCACTGTTATGCGCGTTCTGAGGCAATCAAGTACCAGAACGAGCTTTCGCACGAAGAGGGCATCAAGCTTATTGATCAGCTGGCCGAATTTAATGTGCCGGTGTTGTTGTTCAGCGGTGGCGAACCACTTTTGCGTCCGGACTTTTTTGAACTCGCGAATTATGCGGCAAGCAAGGGCATTCGTCCGACGATTTCGACGAATGGTACTTGCATCACGCCGGATGTGGCGCAGAAGCTCAAGGCGATGGGCGTGGGTTACGTGGGCATCAGCCTTGATGGTTGCGAAGAGACTCACGACAAGTTCCGCGGTAAGCCGGGCGCGTATCAACTTGCGTTGCGCGGCATTCGCAATTGTGTGGCAACGGGTCAGAAGGTGGGGCTGCGCTTCACGATTACGCGTTACAACGTGCAGGACTTAAATGCGATTTTTGACTTGCTCGAAGCGGAAAACATTGATCGCGTTTGCTTCTATCACTTGGTGTATAGCGGTCGCGGTTCTGCGATGGTCGCGAACGACTTGAATCACGAAGAGAGCCGCAAGGCGATGGACCTCATCATTGACCGCACTTTGGATTTTAAGAAGCGCGGTGTGAACAAGGAAATTTTGACGGTCGACAACCACGCCGATGCTGTTTATCTGTACCAGCGCATGAAGCGTGAAGATCCGGCTCTTGCCGAGCATGTGCTTGAACTGATCCAACGCAATGGCGGTAACCGTAGCGGTATGGCGTTTGGCAATATTGATAGCGTCGGCAATGTGCATCCGGACCAGTTTACGCAATATATCACGCTGGGGAATGTTCGCGAACGCAGCTTTGGCGATATTTGGACGGACTTGTCGAACCCGATTATGGCGGGGCTCAAGGACCGCAAGCCGCTTTTGAAGGGACGTTGTCCGAAGTGTGCTTTCTTGAATTTGTGCAATGGCAACTTCCGCACGCGTGCCGAAGCGGTGACTGGCGACTTCTGGGCCGAAGATCCGGCTTGCTATTTGACGGATGAAGAAATTGGAATTTAGTGGTTAGTAAATAGTAATTGGTGGTTAGGATATAGTGCGTGTCATCTTTGAGCGGAGTGTAACGGAGTCGAAGACTACCTGAAAGGCGAGAGTCGTGCCCAAACAAGTTTGGGCATGACCGAGCCAAAGGGGAGGGGCTTTATGCCCCATCCAGAGTGTTGATTGTGGTTTATGTCGGAACTTGAACAGCAAATTCTCGATTTGATTCAGGATGCGTTTCCGCTGGTGGAACGCCCGTATTTGCGTTTGGCGGAAATGCTGAATGAACTGGCTGCGAATTGTGATGGCGCGAATAATGTAGGCGAAACGTGCGCAAAGCCTGTTGTTTCAGAACAAGATGTTTTCGAGGCGGTTGAGCGTTTGCGTGCTTCGGGCGTGATTCGTCGTATCGGTGGCGTTTACGATTCTAAAAAGCTGGGGTTTATTTCGAGACTTTGTGCGGGGAAGGTTCCGGCGTCATCGCTTGATTTTTCCGCGGAATCGCATGAGCTGACGGCTATGGAAAAGTTTGCGGCTGCGGTGAAAGAACTGCCTGCGATTACGCACAATTACATCCGCAGTCACGAATTCAATGTGTGGTTTACAGTCATTGCTCAGAACGAGAATGAAATCCAGACGATTGTCGATAAACTTTGTGGTGCGACGGAATTGCACGATGTGCATGTGATGTCGGCAACGCGAAAGTTTAAAATCAATACGGTGATGGCTTTAGACGAAAGACGAAAGACGAAAGACGAAAGAGAAAAAACGGATGTCATTCCCGCGACCTGTGCTGAGCATTGCCGAAGCGAGGCGGGAATCTCCTCGAAGGATCTCACCGCATCCGACAAGTTCCGCATTCGCACATCTTGCGAAGACATTCCGCATTCGCTTACGCCGTTTAAGGATTGGGGCGTTTCGTGCGACGAACTCCGTGAAGACCTTGCTTCAAAAAGAATGCGCCGCTTTGGAGCAATTCTCCGTCATCAAAACGCTGGCTTTGCATTTAATGCGATGGTTTGCTTTAGAATAGTAGACAGTAGGAAGTCGGAAGTAGGAAGTGACGAAAGAGGCGAACGTTGCGGGGCTGCAATCGCGCCAGTGGTTAGTAAACAGTGGTTAGTAAACAGGGATAGCGACGAGAGGCGCGTCATCCTGAGTGGCGAAGCTGCGAAGGGTCCAGTAAAGTCTTGCGATTTGATTGCTCAAGCAGGTTCGCTTCTGGCTTCGAATCTGCATATTTCTCATTGCTATGAGCGACCGTCTTTTGACGGTTTTCCGTATAACGTATATGCGATGATGCACGCTAATTCTGCGGAACAACTTAACCAATATATTGCGAACTGCGTGAAATCCCTAAATGAACTCCAATCGTCTCCCGTCGATTACGTTGTACTCCGTTCCGTGCGAGAACTCAAGAAGACGAGCTTCAAGTTCTTTGCTTGATACAAACTTCGATTTGTTTAGATTCTAACACCGATTCCTGCTGATACGACTCCACGCTGTCCAAATGAGAGTAAATGGAGGACTATGGGAGTCGTTTTCCCGATTTCAAGCCCTAAAAAAGTTACATGAAACATCGGTGAAACGCCTGATGCCATGTTGGTTATAGATATCCCAGCATCGAGTTCTATAAATGGATTAATAAAGCCTTCGTAATTTAAATTTAGTTTGAATTTGGGCATGATTGTGTAAAAGGATCCATTTACGAATGGATGTGCATAATTGAAAACAAGTCCTGTTTCGACAACTTCATTGAATTTATAGCCGTAATCTATCGAAAATGCGCCGAACATGGATTCTTCTAATGTTGCTGTTCCCAAAGAAAAAATGGCTGTAGCGACAGAGGCGGACGCAGCGGCGAAATCAGTCATTGTGATGATTCCGTAAGTGAATGAAACGCTGTGACGTTTAAGCGTGTTTTTGGGAACGCTTGTTTGAGCCATGGTGCGGTCGGTTTGGTTTATAGAGGGTTGCCACGTGGAATCCGTTGTTTCGATTCCCTCACCGCCCTGTGTATTTTTGACATATTCTCCCATTTCCCAAGCGCTGGCCTGCGACACAAAAAATAACGAAATAATAGTTGCGAAAAGAAACTTTTTTAACATTCTTGAAAGATCCTTGAAAAACGAATGTATATAAATAAATTATATTATATTTTCTGTTTTGGTGCGCTAAAAGAAATTTTTTTTCGTTGTAAAAACGTTTGCTTTGATGTGAATTATCCATCATTACGTGAAGTGGAGTGTAATTTTTCTATCTTTGGACCATGCGCAAAATATACATGGCAGGAATGAGCCACAAGGTGGCTGAAATCGCAATCCGCGAAAAGTTTTATATCCCGATGGATGTAAAGACGGATGCTTTGCAAAATTCCCCGTTCGATGAACTTTTGATTTTGGCCACTTGTAACCGCACGGAGGTCTATGTAGCGAGTGACCGCGACTTGGATACCGCTGAATTGGTTCGTTATGTTTGCGGTCTGGCTCATCAGAGTTATGATGATTTTGCAAAATTCTTCTACACGAAAGCGGGCGAGGATGTTGTGCATCACGTGATGAACGTGTGTGCGGGGCTTGATTCCGTGGCCATGGGCGAGGACCAAATTTTGCACCAGATTGACCGTGCTTACGAAACGGCGCACCAGCTCAAGGCGACGGGCAACAGTTTGAATAAACTTTTCCAGAGTGCAATTCATACGACAAAGCGGATCAAGACCGAAACAAACTTGAGCAAGCTCAGCTGCAATATCCCGTTTTTGGCGATGAAGCAGGTGCAAAAGACTTTTGACGATTTGGAAAACCGCACGGTTTATATTGTCGGGCTCGGCGAAATGGGTTCGCTCATGCTCAAGTACGTACAAGAGAATACGACGAAAATTTTTGCGAGCAGCAGGACGTTCGCGAATGCGGAAAAATTTGGTGATGTCTTGACCCCGGTCCGTTTTGAAGACCGCTATAGCGTTGTAGGCAAAAGCGATGTGCTGATTCTTTGTAGTGCTAGCCAGGAACCGATTATCACGAAGGACGAATTTGAAAAGGCTATTTCGTGTCAGCCGAATGGTGTCGCGGAAGCCTCGTGTCATCCTGAGCTGTGCGAAGGATCCAGTGATTTAAAAAACGGGAATTCTTTAACAAAGCGCCTTATTGTTGACCTAGCGAACCCGCGCAATGCGGAATCTTCGATTGGCGATTTGCCAGGCGTTCAATACGTTTGCGTCGATGATTTGGAACAAATTGTGTCTGAAAATCGTCGATTGCGAATGATTGAACTCGAAGCGGCACAAACGATTTTGCAACAAGGTATTGAAGATTTTATGCAATGGTATCGCATGGACGATATCGCGAAAGATATTCACGTTTTTGCAGAAAAGATGGTAGCGACTGCGAATGACGAAGCTGAAAAGTTGATGCGTTCGCTCCCGGAAGTGTCTGATGCGGACAAGAATCGCATTCGGATGATGTATGTGCGCTTTGCCAAAAAGATGGCCAATGATTATTTGTACAAGGTAAAAGATTCGAATTCAGCCGAAGACGTGATGACGTACTTGAAATGTCTTCGTGAATGCAATTAGGGGGCGGCAATGAAACTTCGTATTGCGACTCGCAAAAGTGCTTTGGCGTTGGCCCAGACGACGATGGCCGCAGATGCTGTCGTTGCGGCGAATAAGAATTCGAATGCTGCTACGGTTTCGGCAACGGCATCTGCGATAACCTCTGCGACGGATGTTGCTTCTACTGCGGAGCCTCTGACGTATGAACTTGTCTCCATGACGACGGAAGGCGATCGCCGTTTGGACAAGTCGCTGGCGAGTTTTGGCGGCAAGGGCGTGTTCATCAAAGAACTCGAAATTTCGCTCCTTGAGAATCGCGCTGACATTGCAATTCACAGCCTTAAGGACATGCCTGCCGAAGTGCTGCCGCAGTTCAAGCTTGCCGCAGTCTTGAAGCGCGAAGACCCGCGTGATGCGTTCCTTTCGCGTGGCGGTGCTGATGGCGTTCGCTTTATGGATTTGCCGGCTGGTGCTCGCGTCGGGACGGGGAGCATCCGCCGTATCGTCCAACTGAAAGCACTCCGCCCGGATATTGAATACGTGCCGATTCGCGGGAACATCCAAACGCGCATAGGCAAACTTGCTGAACTCGATGGCGTTGTACTCGCGGTGGCGGGCCTCAAGCGCATGGGCCTTGCAGACCAAGTGACGGAATATTTTAGCACCGAGCAAATGCTCCCCGCTAGCGGTCAAGGCATTTTGGCGATTGAAACGCTTGCAGATAAAATCACTGAATCGCATCAAAGCGAACATAATTTTAATGACCCCTATGGTTCGGCGAGTTCTTCAACCGTTGCGATGTTACAGGGTGACAATGGTAAAATAAATTCTGATGTCATTCTGGAGGAGCGTAGCGACGATAGAATCCATGAAAACGGGCTCCTCGCGCAAATTCTAGCACGTGCGAATGACCTAGAAACGTTCTGCGTTGCCTCCGCTGAAATGGCTTATTTGAAAGCTCTCAATGCGGGGTGCCAGTTCCCGGTGGCAAGTTTTGCAGAATTCGTTGACGACTCTCTCGACGCTTGCAATTGCGGTGATTCTAGCAATCGTGGCGGCATTGGCGAACCCGTCGTCCGCGACTCCAGCAATCTTAATTCTTGCATTAGCGGTGTTGCGAAAACTCTAAAAATTCGTGGCATTTACTGGGATGAAAAATCGAGCCGTTTGCTCCGTGCGGAATGCGTCGGTTCTGTAGATTTGAACTCCGCCGATGCTGTGCAGCAATCCAAGAACTTGGGCATTGAACTTGCTCAAGAAATCAAAAAACAACTGTAAAAAGATCCCCGACTAAATCGGGGATGACGTGTAATGCTTTATCGCGGATGATGCGAAACGCAGAAACGCAGAATCGCGGATGACGTTTCTACTTAAAATCCGAAGCGTAAATCAGGCTGACTTCGGCTTTTCCTAGGTTGGGCAGGGCGGCAAGGCGGTTAGCCTGCTTTTCGATAACCTTCTCGAACAAGTTGCGCACGTAACGTCCGTTGCCAAAATGGTCGTCTTTTTCTTGTACCGCGGCTGCAATGCGTTTTTTCATCGCAATTTCCGCATCGTAATTCATGACGTAATCGTACTTCGACAAAAGCGTCTTGAAAATTTGAGCCAGTTCGTCTTCTGTGTAATCGGGAAATTCGATATACCTGTTGAATCTCGAAGAAAGCCCCGGGTTGGAATTCACAAAGTTCTTGATTTCCTTCGTGTATCCAGCGATGATGACGACCAATCGGTCGCGGTCATCTTCCATGCGCTTGAGGAGCGTGTCAATAGCTTCTTGACCGTAATCGCCTTCGGCATTTCTGGAGAGCGTGTAAGCTTCGTCAATGAACAGAACTCCGTCCAACGCACTGTCGATGACTTTGTTCGTTTTGATGGCGGTTTGCCCCATGTATCCAGCGACTAAATCGGCTCGCGTAGCTTCCACCAAATGGCCTTTTGAAACCACACCAAGCTCTCTGAAAATTTCCGCCATGATTCGCGCAATTGTCGTTTTGCCAGTTCCTGGATTCCCCGAAAAAACAAGATGGCACGATGTCGGCGGAACGGAAAGCCCCTTTTTGCGACGTTCTTTTTGAATTTTGATAAAGTTGCGGAACGTAATGACTTCTTTCTTGACCGACGTAAGCCCAATCAAGTCGTCTAGCTTTTTTATTGCGTCTCCACCCGTTAAGTTGACTGGCTTTTCCGCTTTGACGTTCCATGCGGCAGAATCTCTTACAGCATCCTTATAGCCTACAGAACGTGTAGAACACTTTATCCATCCTGCATTGTGGATAAGCGAACGGTAGTTTCCGATAAAGCGTTCCAAGCGTTGGAGCCACTGCACTTCTTGCGGTGAAAGCTTATGGTCTATGTTTGCAAGCGCTGCCGAAAAATCGTACATCAAACGCATGTACTTCTTGACAGCATCTGGCGAAAACTCTGCGAAAATCGAAGCGAAAAGGAACATTTCACCAGTCGGTTCAATCTGGGCATGGTTCCGTTCCAAATTTTTCAGCAGTGCGTTCATGTCAATCGTCTTATCGACGAAAGCCTGATAGACAAGGCGGTTCCAGTCCGTGGTTGTAGGTGCATTTGTCCGCAACCGCAAGAGGAGTGTGATGAAACCGCACGATTCAAAGGAATCAAAGCTAACCTCGTGTCCGAGTTTTGCGGAAAGATACGCGATGTCCGAGAGAAATACGGTCGATAATTCCTGAAAAGTGTCTGTCCCCGCTTCGACGCCTGAAAAATGTTGACGCAATTTCAGTGCAACACCGTCGTAATGAATAAAATCCTGAAAAAACTTTGAAATAGCGCTAACCGTGGGTTCGAGTCTTTTCATGCAAGTCGTGAGTCTCGGATTGATTGTGCCATCCGGCTTGACGGCGACCGCGTAACCCGCATCTCCTGCCACGTTTTCCATGGGCGTGGTCAAGGCTTCTTTCATGAGGTCGGCTATTTGCTGCGAAGTTTCGTGTTCTCGATACTTGCTCCAGATGCTGAAAGCTATAATAACGACAAGAATAAAGATTCCCACAAAAATCAAATATGCAGATGGCCCGTAAACAGTAGAAAGCTTGATTGTAACTACGGCACCAAACATCATCACCATGGAAATGATAAGCATTAAAGCTTTGACCAAATTCTGATTATTCTTGCGTGACATACAATTCCTTTAAATTACCGTTTAAAATGTAAAATAATTTCTTTTTTCTTACATTTTTCAATGGCAATACAAGACGCAAAAAAGGGGAGGTGTCTTGCGTTTTATGATAATTTATACAAACATCCGTATATTAAAATTTTAATCCTTGCGGATAATCATATTGAAGATTTCGTCGCGTCAGCTCTTCAATGACATTTTGTCCTTGTACATGAGAGCATCTGCGCGTTCGAACACCGCCGAAACGTTCTTGTCGTTTAATTTATCGAAATCAGCGATGCCGCAAGCGACAACAACTTTTTTCTCTTCGGCGTTGTGCTTTACAGTATCTTTAAATTTCTTTTCGATGTTTTCACGAGATTCGAAATCGCTCCCTCTCAAGATGGCAACAAATTCATCGCCACCAATGCGGAACACGGGGCTGTGCTTGAACGTATCGCATACGAGTTTCGATGCGGAGCGGATATATTCGTCGCCTGCTTTATGGCCTTGCGTGTCGTTTACGGTCTTGAGTTCGTTTACATCGCAAATGGCGATGGCAAACTCTTCAATCTCTCCAGACTGGACTTGTTCATTCAATTTGCGTTCGAATTCGCCGTAGGCATTCTTGTTCCTGATTCCCGTCAAGTCGTCACGGCGTGCTTTTTGATACGCAATAGCGGCCTCTTCCCGAATCTTTTGTTCGCGACGAACCTGGGTGTCGATATTGGTTACACTGATGACTATATGTTTTTCTCCCGAATACATGGCGACCAGATTCACATACACGGGGCCCGTGGGGGAGTTCAGCCTATACGTCAGGGAGAACAATCCGTTATCATCCAGTTCTTTCAAAAGGACATCCCTCACAAGGGCGGTTTGCACCAAAGGAATATCCTCCGCATAGATAACTTGCAAAGCGTCTTTCTGCAGTTGGTTAAAGAAGTCTTCACCTTCGACGGCAACATTCAAATGGCTGTACATACGTTCGGCTTTGTACTGTGCAAAATGGTTCGTTTCCAAATCCACCATGTACAACGCATCGTAACGTTCTGCAAGGGCCATCACGATTTGCCCATAGACCTCGTTCTGCAAGATCTTGGCCCTCAGTTTCTGTTCTCGGCGAACCTGAGAGTTCACGTTGGTGATACTTATTGCAAGGTGTTCTTTATCGGTATAGGCGGCAATCATTTTTACATATACCGCTCCCTTTTGCGAATTTAGACGATACGTCAGCGTAAATGCTCCATAGTCGTCCAATTCCTTCAACAAGGTTGCCCTTTTAAGAGACTCCGTTACCAACGTGAAATCTTCTTTATAGACGGCTTTACGAGCATCGCTGATCAAGAGGTTAAAAAAGTCATCCCCTTCGCGAGCTATACCCAATTCACTAAATACTCGTTCAGACTTGTACTGTATAAAATGGTCCGTTTTTAAGTCCACCATGTACAGCGCATCAAACCGAGATGCCAAGGCAACTGCAATCTGGCTGTAAGTTTCGCTTTTCGACGCTTTGTCTTTCAGTTCAATCTGTTCGCGCTCCAGCTTATCGATGTTGTTGACGCCAATAACTAAAAACTTACGACCATGCGAATGCGTTAAGGCAACCTTCATTTGGTACCAGGTCGGCTTGCCATCGACCATAAGACGATACTTGAAATTATTGACACGCTCGGTCTGGATTGCTTTTACGAGTGAATCCCTGTTGACAAAAGCTGCAAATGATTCTTTATCTTCGGTATACACAACCGCTTCTGTATTGACCGCGGTATCTGCCCAAAAATCATGAGAATCCCTCAAATCCAGTTTGGAATGATTTCCGCGAAAATCGAACATGGCGTAGTTGCTCGTCTCGATATCGACAAAAAATACGCATTCGTAATCCAACGAAAGTGCCGAAGCCACGTCTTCAAAATTCAGTTGCAGTTCCATAAACGATCCCAAATCAATTGTTTTACATAAGGAAAACTAACTTTTTTGAGCTCAAAATGAACAGAAAAAAGCACCAAAAGCTATAAAATTCCGAAAAAACGATGCACGGCTAAGGCTTGTGAGGATTCTTTCTCCTACTCCTTGTTTTTCACGCAGCGGACTGCACGTGCGACGGATTTTCCCTTCGCATAGATGCTGAGCACATCGCTGTCGTTGGATACGGAATAAAAGAATGCTGTGCTATCGTTGAATTCCTGGTTGCTCCAGTAATCGGCCTGGTAGCCGCTTCCCCAAAACGTCTTATTGGAATAATAACCGCTTGGGATGGCCGAGAATCCATAGGTATTGGGCGGGTATTCGTGCCTGTTCCACATTCCCGATGATTTCAGATGATACCCAAGTTCTTTCCTATCGACCGTATTGGCTTCGAGATTGTTCCAGTCCTCTCTACTTGAAACATGCCAACCGTCGGGGCATACACCCTGTTCTGTACCGTTGAGCGTAGCCGCGTTCCAGGTGTAGAGCCTTCCGAAAATGGTGCAATTCGAGTCTTTTTTGTCAAAGCAGAATGATTCTTCCTTGAGTAGAGTCGTCGTGTCGATGTAGTTGAGGTTTTCCGCCATCCAGATATCGTCTCCGATTTTGGTGGTCTTATACGTTTTGTAGTCTCTTGGGTCGGTTAACGAACCGAAGTCGCGGAATTCATTGATGACGGCGGGCTGATCCCTGAGGCAGCGAACGGAAAGATAATGATGTTTGTTTATGCCGCGTTTATTTAAACTGTTGCCGCCAAGCGAATAGTAGTACAAATATGCTTGTGCGGAATCGCTTTGGTTGTCCGCTGTCCATAGTCCTGCATGATAACTGAAATTTTCGAATCCGCAGTCGATGTAGTATCCGACAGGCTGAAGATCGAAATGGAAATTAGTCCTGAGGGCGTTTTTTGTTGACCATAATGTGTCTGGTATAAACGCATAGACGTTTTCGCCGAGATTTTTGTACAGGTGGTCAAATTCCGCCACCGTGGGAATATGCCATCCGATTGGGCAGATTCCCTGATGCTTGGGAGTGCTTTCGTAGGTTTCGTTGAAGTTGCCGTTGGGAATGTCCATGGCAGAATTCCAGCGGTAAAAATAGGATTCTATGCCACCGGATATGGTGTATTTTGTGCCGATGCCCATGTCTGCATATCCACCTTCGGTCACGTACTTGAGATTTTCAGCCATCCAAATTTGATCCACAATTTGCGTTGTCTTATAGACTTTATTATCGCGCAGGTCGGTAAGGGTGTTGGCTATGCTGTCATAGATGCTTCCTTCCTTGGGGGCTGGCTTTGCCTCTTTGTCTATGTCGTAGTCTTCGATGCAACGGACAAAGAGCGATGCTTTTTTAAAGTTGCTGGATACACCAAATCCGAGGGTGCCGAAAGTGACATCCTTGCCGTACTCCGTTGAAACAGCGCTAGGGCCACTTTCTTCGGGAAGCCAAAAAGAAGTTCCATTGTTGGTTACATGGACCCCCGCATAAGAAATCCATCCACCAGCAACCAGAGAAAAACCAAATACGTCCGTAGCGTCATTTTCACCGGGCCATGCGTCTGCATTTTTTGACCTAAGTGCAGGGCCGATGTCTTTGTACCCCTGTTTTACGATATATTTTTTAAGGATGTTCCAATCGTGCTCGGCAGGGAGATGCCAACCGTCGGGGCATATTCCCTGATAGTTGAGTTTGCTGGTCAATCCGCAATATTTTTTGGCAAAGGCTGTTTTAATATTTACTGCTTCACTCCACGGATAGAGCTTTCCGCAGGATGATTCGGATTCCTTGCTGCTGTCGGTTTTTAGATTCAAGTTTTGCGCCATCCATGTCTGGATTCCGATTTTTACCGTCTTGTAGGTCTGCCCGTCTCTCGGGTCGGTGAGTGTACCGTAATTGATGTCGGGATTCAGGTAATCGTCCGGGTTGTGCAACGCACTAGACATGGCTACATTTTTTGAACTGCTCGAAAAAATGGCTGGGCTGCTAGATGATTTGCCCGAAGCACTTGAAGTCTTGCCGGAATCGTTTGAAATGCTTGAGGAACTTTTTGATTTTTTCCCAGAAGAACTGCTATCGTCATCGTCTGAGGAACTTGACAGGGAATATTCCGATTCGTCGTCACTGGGCTTGGACGATGTGCTATCTTCACCGCAGGCTGTAAAAAGCATTGCTATCCCGACACATGCACAAAATACGTTTTTTAATGTAAATTGCATAAACTCCTCCGTAGCAATTTGACTTGAATTGTCATTTGTTATAAATATAAAAATTTTCTTTTCCAGAGTAGTTTTTAGCCATTAATTCTTCTATCACCGATAGCAATAAAAAAAAACACTTGCTTTTTTGTGCAGTGATTATTATATTTAGTGAACAAAAAGGCATGTAAACAAGTGTGTCGTTGTTATCGACATGCTTTTAGGCTAAAAATGGACTTACGCGATAAATTAAACATTCTGGGTGATGCCGCCAAATACGACGTTTCGTGCTCGTCAAGCGGTTCCAAGCGCAATTCACCTAAAGGCGGTATGGGTTGCGGGCACAGTTCCGGCATTTGCCATACGTGGAGTGCCGACGGTCGTTGCATTTCGCTATTGAAAGTGCTGTTCAGCAATGCGTGCAAGTACGATTGCGCTTATTGCGTGAACCGTCGGAGTAACGATATCCCGCGAGCGACGTTTACGCCCAAGGAACTGATTAATCTCACGCTGGAATTTTATCGACGTAATTATATAGAGGGGCTTTTCTTGAGTTCGGCGGTCATCGGCACGCCCGATTACACGATGGAACTTCTAATCAAAGTTGCGAAAGAATTGCGCCTGGTGCACCATTTTGGCGGTTACATTCACTTGAAAGCGATTCCCGGGGCTAGTTCGAGGTTGTTGTTCGAAGCGGGGCTATATGCCGACCGCAGCAGCGTGAACATCGAGATTCCTTCGGACAAGCAGTTGCAATACCTCGCTCCCGAAAAGAATTTTGCATCCATTTACCGCCCGATGAACTTCTTGGCAGAACGCAAGCTGGAGTACAAGGCGGACAAGTCCAAGTATTCGCCGAAGTTTTTGCCCGCTGGCCAGAGCACGCAAATGATTGTCGGGGCGTCGGGGGAGACCGATTTCCAAATTCTTACGCTTTCGGCTGGATTTTACAAGCAACAGCAGATGAAACGCGTCTATTTTTCGGGCTATGTTCCGATAAATGCGGACAAGCGTTTGCCTGTGATTACCACGAAACCGCCGCTTTTGCGGGAACATCGGCTGTACCAAGCGGATTGGCTCATGCGTTTTTACAAGTTCGAGTACAACGAAATTCTCGATGAAAAGAACCCGTTCTTGGATCCGGACTTGGACCCGAAAGTGATGTGGGCGTTGCGTCATCCGGAATGTTTCCCGGTCGATTTGCAGACCGCCGATTACGAGATGATTCTGCGTGTGCCTGGCATTGGCGTGAGGTCCGCGCAGCTTATCGTGAGCGGTAGGCGTTACTCCAAAATCCGCTTGGAACACCTCAAAAAAATGGGCGTGGTGCTTAAGCGTGCAAAATACTTCATTTACAACAGCGATGTACCGCCGGAACTGCACAAGCTATACCCGGAAATGATCCGTCCTTTGCTTGTCGCAAAACCGAAATCCGACCAGCTCGATTTGTTTGACTCCATGCCCGCCGCATTGCCCGCCCCCTCGGTTGTCATGCAACCAGCAATCAGCAACCACTAACCTATTCTTCTAGCAATGAGCGCTGAGTCGTGAGTAGTGAGTTTTCATTTGGCGGCTCCGCCGCGATTATAAAAGTCTCAAAGGGCGAAGCCCGACCTCATACCTCATGCCTCACACCTCTAACCACTAACCACTAATCACTAGCCACTTCCTACTGCGCCAACGCCCGCGATTATAAAAATCTCAAAGGGCGAAGCCCGACCTCATACCTCACAGCTCACACCTCTAATCCCATGTCTCTCGCAATTCATTACGATGCTACCTTCGACGGCTTTTTGAGTGCGGTCTTTGAAATTTACCGCCAGCATCTTGACGTTACAAGCTTTGTCGCCGAACGTTCTTACGAAACCGAAGGCGGAACAGGAACCGACCTTTTCGCACAGCCGTTCCACATCGAGACGTCCGAGGCCTCCGCAGAACGTCTTAAACGAGCCATCGCGAAATCCGCGAGCAAGGACGTTTTGTATCTGCTAGAAACGTGTTTCCGTTCCGAAGAAGCAGGAATCGAAATGAACATCCTTGCGTACCTCCGCAAGCTATTTGCCGGACTCGACCCGAATTACGGTCGCAATCCCTCTAGCCTTGAGATGATTCCGCTCATTACGATAGCCCGTTCCGTCCGCCGCGAAATGGATGCGATGTACGGGATGGTGCGTTTCAACAAAGCTCCCGACGGAATGTACGTTGCCGAAATCGAACCCAAGTACGATATTCTCGAAATGATTATCGGGCATTTCCGCGCTCGCTATCCGAACGGCACCTGGGCGATTGTGGATGTCAAACGCGGTTTTGGCGTGTATTACGAAAATTACCGGACGCATTTCGTGACCGTTCCCGACCGCAACTACATCGCAACGCATGCACCGCCGGACCAGTTCACGCAAATGTGGAAGTCTTATTACGACACGATGGCCATCAAGGAACGGCTCAATCCGCGACTCTTACGACGGTGTTTGCCCGTCCGTTACTGGAAACATCTCCCGGAGCGTTCGCTCTTGGGTTCTTCGGTTCAAACGGTAGGGGAGGTGCGCTCGCCGCTTCCGTCGAATGTCGCCAAGGAAAATGCCGCCGCGTCCTTAAAACTTGGAAATAACGATACAAGTAAAGTTTGTCATGCGTAATATAAAATTGCATTTTCATCTTGCTCGACATGATTGGGCATACTCAAGAGCCTCAAATTCTAGATTCTTTTTTTAAACTCCTTGCTGATTTTTTTATATATGGCAAAAAAATTTGTCACTACAAAAAAATTTAGTTGTATATTTACATTGGGTAATTATTGGACTAAACGAATTTATGGAGAAAAAAAAGATATGAACGGCTCAACTGCAAAACCTGGTTTTTTCGTTCAAGATTCTTTTCTATATAGCAAGGACAACGAAAAGGTTGTTCTCCGTGGTGTGAACCACATGTTTATTTGGACGGATCGCGAAGGCAAGACTATCCCTGAAATTGCAAAGACTGGCGCAAATTGTGTAAGAATTGTTTGGAATACCCGTGGCCGAATCAACGACCTCGACAACATCATCTCGCTTTGTATCGCAAACGGCATGATTCCGATACCCGAAATTCACGATACGACCGGTAACTGGGACCGCCTGAGCGACGCTCTCGACTTCTGGCTTCGCGAAGAAACGCTCCAGATGATTTACAACCATCAGGAATATTTGATTCTCAATATCGGTAATGAACCGGGCGACAAGGCCCAGAGTGCCGACGAGTTCTTCAACGCGTATAACATTATCGTGACGAAGCTCCGTGCATCCGGTGTTCGCGTGCCCATCATGATCGATGCCGACGAATGGGGCCAGAACGAAAAGAACCTGCTGAACGTAGGTCCAAAGCTTTTGCGTGCTGACCCAGAACACAACTTGATTTTCTCGCTTCACATGTGGTGGCCGACCGAACGTCACAATCCTGTCGCGACGGGTTACGAAACCGTCCAGGACCGCATCAAGGGCGTACTCGAAGAATCCCTCAAGCGCAAAATTCCGCTGATTGTAGGCGAATTTGCTCCGGTGGCAGCAGGCGGTGTCAAGGAAATCCCTTACAAGTTCATTATGTCTGAATGTGAACGTTTAGGTATCGGATGGCTTGCATGGAGCTGGGGTCCTGGCAACTTTGACAGCCCCGACATGGACATGACTGTTCATGGCTCTTACAACACGTTGATTGGCTGGGGCAAGGAAATCGCAGTCGATAGCCCTCTTGGCATCCAGAACACGAGTGTCATTCCGAACTTTATCCAGAACAAGGACTTTACAACCGGTTCTCAAGGTTCGGGAACGAACATCATCGAAAACGGCGACTTTAGCGCAGACGATCCGCTCAGTTGCTGGACGACTGATTTCTGGGGTGGCAATGGCGAAGTTACCGTAAAAGACGGCGTTGTCCATTTTGACATCAAGAAAGGCGGCAAGGAATCATGGAACATCCAGTTCAAGCAGCATTTCGCATTACACAAGGGCGTGACCTACGTGTTCAGCATGCGAGCCAAAGCGGATAAACCGCGCACGCTCAACGTGAACATCAAGAAGGATTGCGTCGTTTATACGCCGTACGCCAACGGCCGTATTCTGGACTTGAGCACGAGCTGGCAGAACTTCAGCTGGAAATTCACGATGAAGGAAGAAACCGACCTCGACGCCGTGCTCATCTTCGACATGGGCGGCGTTCCGATTTCCTGGAACCTCGCCGATGTTTCGCTCGTCCATGCGAGAAGCGTCGCCGATCGCCTCAACCGCACTTTCCAGCGTAATGTGCAAAAGAACTCCGGCTACTTCAATGCGCCGAACGGCCCGTGGGAACTGCACCTTTACTCGACCAACGGCACTTTGCTCGACATCCTCGACAAGGGCAAGGGTGGGGAAGGCATGCGTCAGTATCCGAAGATTGAACGCAGCGGCATCATGGTCATCAAGGATTTGCCTTAAAGGCTTACTTATCCAAAGAAAACCTTTAATCCAAACTTTTAATCCAAATAGACAACTTCGCCGATTAGCGGCATAAACAAAGGCTTGCCAGATTCTTTGGCGGCCTTTTTTGCATTTTCTAGCGGCTCGAAATACGGATGCTTGCTCAGGCAGAACTTGGAATGGTGTACCGTTATGTATCGGGCCGCATCCAGTTCAATCATTTCTTTGCCTAAGTATTGCGGCATTGTATGGACTTGGGCCCAGTCTGGATTGTACTGCCCGTTTTCAAGAATGCCTAAGTCGATGTTTGGGAATTTCTTGCCGATTTTGGCGTAGTGCGGTCCGTAACCCCCGTCGCCTCCAATCCAAATGGTCCTTTTGGGCGTTTCAAAAACGAATGATGCCCAGAACGTCTTGTTTTTATTCAGGTCGCGGCCAGAAAAATGCCTTGCCGGTGTGGCCGTGACGGTAAAACCGCTATCCAGTTTTGAGGAATCCCACCAATCCATTTCCAGGAGTTTTTCTAAAGGATAGTGCCAATATTCTAAATGCTCTCCAACGCCAAGAGGGGTAACGACTTTTTTCACACGTGGTTCCATTT
>Ga0310786_10001589_pt1 | contig 36535 bp, 30 predicted proteins | sample AusTroGonzalo_MG_FD_203881 | JGI IMG/M metagenome (GOLD analysis project Ga0310786, IMG submission 203881) | Bovine rumen microbial communities from tropical cattle in Woodstock, Queensland, Australia - Gonzalo_03 (v2) (version 2) | ecosystem: Host-associated > Mammals > Digestive system >... | reverse complement strand
CAACTCCCAACTACCAACTTGCAATGAACAGAATACAGAAACTCTTTGCCAAGACCCGCGCAGAAGGGCGCGGCGCTTATGTGGCATATCTCACGATGGGCGCGCCAACGCTGGACGCGAGCATCGCCGCGGTCGACACCGTAATCGCGGAAGGCGTGGACATTCTCGAGCTGGGAATACCATTTTCGGATCCGGTGGCAGATGGCTCGGTGATACGCCGTGCCGCCGCAATGGCGCTTGCCAACGGCGTAAAGCTGGCCGATGTGCTGGGGCGTGTGCCGGAACTTCGCGCGCGTCACCCCGACACGCCTATCGTCATATTCTCGTATTACAACTTGATCTACGCCTATGGAGTGGAGCGCTTCGCCGCCGACGCCGCAAAGGCTGGCGCCGATGCCGCGCTTGTCGTTGATCTGCCGCTGGAGGAACGTGATGAACTAGTTGTTGCGCTGAAGGCGAAAGGGCTTGCTTTCGTTCCGCTTATCGCTCCGACGACTGGTCCTGAGCGCATTCTTGAGAGCGCCAAGGGGATGGAGGATTCTTTCCTCTACGCCGTAACGGTGAAAGGCGTCACGGGAGAGCGGGCCAGTCTGCCGCCTGAACTTGCATCCAGGCTTCAGGAGATGAAGCGGCTCACTGACGTGCCTGTTGTCGCCGGGTTCGGCATCCGCACGCCGGAGGAGGGTGCGGAGATCGCGCGCCACTGCGACGGCTTCGTGATCGGTAGCGCGCTTGTTTCGCGCTTCTTGAACGCTTGACGGATATTTTGTCCATGGGCGAGATATTGCTTTCGCTACTGGGAGATTGAGCCCCCATGGGATGTCCACAAAAATCCGCGAGTCGTTCACTTGCGTTCCAAGGGGAAGGTATGCTATACTATGTGCGCAACGGCCGGTTCGGAACTGTACAGTTCGCAACTGGCGAATTCGTAATGGATGACGGGAAAGCCGGAACATGAAATTCTTCGATCGTAAAAAGGAAATAGAAAAGCTCCGCGACATTTGCTCGAGGGCGCGTGAGGGTGCATGCTGGACAATCCTCACCGGACGCCGCCGCGTGGGCAAGACCGCGCTCGTGACGACGGCCTTGGGCGACGAGCCGTATCTGTATCTTTTCGTCACGCGTTCCGCCGAGGCAGACCTCTGCGACGGATTCAAGTCGCGCATCGAGGCGTTCACCGGCCGGACGATCCCGGGAAAGGTACAGAAGTTCTCCGATCTTTTCCGCTATCTGCTGGAACTGGCGACGGAGCGCCCCATCACCGTGGTCATCGATGAATTCCAGGACTTCTTCCGGGTGAATCCGGCCATCTTCGGCGAGATGCAGCGGGATTGGGACGAGCTTGCGGCGCATGCGCGGATCAACCTCGTCACGACCGGTAGCATCAACACGCTGATGAACAAGATCTTCAAGGACAAGTCACAGCCTTTGTACGGACACGAGACGGATCAGATAAAGCTGCGCCCGTTCTCCGTCTCCACGCTGAAGGAAATCCTCGGGCACTATCATCCGAAGTGGAAGAACGACGACCTGCTTGCGTTGTGGACCTTTACCGGCGGCGTGGCCAAGTACGTCACGCTTCTCATCGACCGCCAGTCATACGCCGTGAAGGACATGATCAACGTGCTGGTGGAGGAGGATTCATACTTCCTTGACGAGGGCTGGGCCGTGCTGGTCGAGGAATTCGGCAAGGAGTACGGTACATATTTCTCCATACTCGGGGCGATTGCGCGTGGAAAGACCTCGCGGGCCGAGATCATGAACGAGATCGGCGGCGAAGTGGGAGGATACCTCACGCGGCTTGAGGACCAGTACGAGCTGATCGCGAAGAAGCAGCCCATGTTCGAGGCGACGTCGAACAAGAACTGCCTCTACTTGATCCGGGACAACTTCTTCCGTTTCTGGTTCAGGTTCATCTTCAAGCGGCAATACCTGATACAGGTGCGCATGTATGACGAGCTTCGCGGCATCGTGAAACGAGATTACGAGGTGTTTTCGGGCCATGCGCTTGAAGGGTACTTCCGCGAGAAGTTCATGGAGCAGGGGCGCTATTCCAGGATGGGCGGATGGTGGGACCGCAAGGGCGAGAACGAGATTGACATCGTGTGCGAGAACGAATTCAGCAACGCGCTTGATTTTTTCGAGGTGAAGCGAAAGCGCCGCGAAATCAACCTGAAGGCGCTCGAAGGGAAATCGGCGGCATTTTTCGCGAAGAACCCGACGTTGAGGAAGCGAAAGATTTCATTCGCTGGCCTTTCGTTGGAGGATATGTGAAGAAGTGGATCACATTGGCGTTAACAACGCTCTCCGGGGAAGCCTTTAGCGGGTATTGCGCAGCAAGTAGAAGAACCCGTCCTCTGCGCCGAGAAGGAGATCGGGAATGCCATTGCCGTCGAAGTCGCACGCGCATGGCGACGTCGAGTGCCATTCCAGCCTGTCGTCTGTCAGATCGCCGACCTTGCCGAAGCGCCATGAGCCGTTGCCCGATTCGACCTGCCGCCAAAGGACTGCGTTGCCGCCCTTGTGCGCGCTGTTCATCACGATGTCCGTCTTGCCGTCGCCATCCCAGTCCACAAGGCATATCTTCCGTCGTCCGGCGCTGCCGCCACGTCCTCGTCCGTTTCCGCTCCATCCAGACACTCCCATCGGTTTCCCCGTCGCATCGTTGATGAACGCGCGGCGCGGCGCTTTCAGCGCAAGCGTGCCGTCAGCCCGGCGGAACCGCTCGAAGAACGCAAGATAGCCTTCCGTATCGACGAGAACAAGATCCATGAGGCCGTCGCCGTTCATGTCGTGCATCACGGGCGTAGTGCGCCACTGCGTCACGATCTCCCTGGCGTTGGGGGTCTTGCTCGCCTGGAACCAGCCCCATTTCAACTCTGGCTGCGATCCTTCCCATTCCACCTCCACGCCCTCGGGCGCACCGAGTCTGGGTTGTGTGCGCGTGCCGATGTTGCGCAAAAGGAGAATCTTGCCCCAGGTGTTGTTGAGCATGATGTCGATGTCGCCGTCGCCATCCCAGTCCTCGGCGGAAAGGCATGTGTACCCCCATATCGCCTCGCATGGTCCCTGTATCGATCCATTGGGTCCGGCCAAGATGCGGAAGGGTTCGTACTGGAATATTGGATACGTCCCCGGAAGCGCCGTGATGGGTTCGACCTCGCCTTTTTCGCACGGCAGGCATTTCGGCTCTTCCCACTTGGGCTCTGAAACGCCAGGACCGGAAAGATTTTCGATGAAGGCGACATAGCCCGCAGAATTGCCCGCGATTATGTCTTGATCGCCGTCGCCATCGAAATCCACGGCCCATGGCGTGCAGAGTATCCCAAAATTCAGGTAGTCGCGTCTAGCCCGCAGGTATGTCGGCTGGTCGAACACGGGAAGTCCTTTCTCGACCTTCCCTGTGTTGCGGTAGAATCCAAGGCGACCGTCTTCCTCGCCCGCGAGGAAGTCCATGTGCCCGTCCTTGTCCCAGTCGTATGCGAAAGGACGAGTGATGCAGAGGTCGGCATGCAGACGTTGTCCGTCCGCCCCCCGCAGAAGACGCCCTGACGTATAAACCGGCTTTGTGCGCGTGCCGATATTCTCGAAGTAGAGCCAGTTGTCGCGGAAATCGCCAGTGACCAGGTCTAGGTCGCCGTCGCCGTCCCAGTCTTCGAGCATCGGCGAAGCGTTGCCGAACGACTCCACGGGATCGCCGTTCTCGATGCGGAGCAGTCGCGCTTCTCCCCACTTTTCGTGGCCGCGTCCGCCACCTTCGTTCCGGAGCACATATACGTAGCCGTGTATCTGCGCATTAGTCCATACGCCGTCCGGAGAGTATCTGCAGTCCCAGCCGTATTCGCGCCAGTCGCCAATGCCGACAATGATGTCGTCGAGCCCGTCGCCGTCGAAATCCCTGAGTCGCCAGTAGTTCGCGCGTACCTTGCCGTAATGCACGTTCGCCGGGAGGTCTCCGCCGAATGGCTTGAATGCCGCAGGGTTCCTCTCGAAATCGTAGTTGACCCTCCGCCCGGCCACAACGGCAGAAGAGCCGTCCGCCAGCACGCATCGGATGCCACCGGCGCAGTTTCCGCGCCGCACACGCGACTTGAAGTCCGTTGGCGCGCCCTTCGTGCCTGCCGGCGCAGCGTTCTCGAAGTACCACGTGCCGCCCATCTGCGTGCAGCCGCCTGCAGCAAGATAGACGTCGTCGTCGCCGTCGCCGTCGAAATCCCCAACCACCGCGCTGGAGCAAAGGGAGGCCTTCATGTACGTTGTGCCTTCGGAGTTGTACTTCAGCGGCGTGAAGTGCTGCTTTCCGTCGGCCGCCGCCGGCGTATCCGCGGCCATGGCGGCGCACGCCGCGGCGCAGGGCGCGGCGGCGGACAAAAGCGCAATCCGCGCCCACGCCGCAAACTTTCGTTGTCTTGAATCACCGTTCACGTTTTCTCCTTTTTATGTAGTTTACATGATCTTACTCCGCGCCCATTTTGCGAAGTTTTGACAGCGCAGCCCGGATTGGCTTAAGTTCCGCGCCCTTGAACGGCGTAAACGGCGCCGCCATCACGTTTTTGACAAGCCCCATTTCTGCAAGAGCCGCCTTGACTCCCTTTAGGAAGCCGATTTGACCATCCCCAAGGCCATAGAGAAGATAGCTTGACGTCGTGGTGATCTGCTGGATCCTTCTGACTTCCGCGACATCGCCGAGGATGGCGGCATCATACATCTTCTTGAATGTCCTCGGCCACAAGTTCGCTCCCGTGCATACGCCGCCGTCGGCCTTCAAGAGAACAGCCTCGCCCATTGCTTCGTCAGGTCCCATGAAAAGGGAAAACCTCTTGGATTGCGGCGTCAAAGCCACCCGGTATTTGTTGAAGAGCGCAATCACCGAAGAAGAATCCTTCATCGCGACGATGTTCCTGTGCCTTGAAAGTTCGGCAATCGTCGCGGGCTCGATCACCGTGTCCGTATGCGCGGGCATGTCATACACGACAAGCGGCAGCGACAATCTGTCGGCCAACTCCCGGAACCAGGCGACGCACTCTCGCTGCGTCAGCTTGAAGTAGTAGGGCGGTGCCGCGACAAAGCCAGCCGCCCCGAGTTTTCCGCATTCTGCCGCAAACGCCAAGGCATCTTCCATGTCAGTCTCCGTGATGCCTACAAGAACTGGCAGCCGGCCGTTCACCACGGAGCAGACCTTCTTGACGAGGGCCTCGCGGACGGAATATGGAAGATGCGGGCCCTCGCCTGTAGTTCCCAGCAGAAATATTCCGTCCACCCCGCCTGAGACAAGATGCCTGACCATTTTCTCCGTAGACCGCGCATCAAGGCGATCTGGCGCCTCAAGCGGCGTAACCATGGGCGGAATCAAGCCTGTAAAAATCTTTTTCATTCCATTTCCCCTTTCTTGAAAGATGAAAGCGCAGCACCAACGGACACTAGCGCGACCGTTCCAATCACAATCGCAAGATTCAGATGCAGCCGGAACGGAAATCCTGTCCAGTTCTGCCCGAAAGTCACCCATGCTATTGCAAGCAGACACAACACTGTCGCTGTCATTGCGTGCGTCCCGTTGGCCTTTTTCGCCAACAACGCCAACAGGAAAAGGCCCAGCATGCCTCCCGACAAGACGCTCTGCAATGCCCAGAACGTCGTCAATGCGCTCCTCACATTCATGACGCCCAAGCCGATTGCAATTGCGAACACGCCTAACGCCGCCGTCATGAGACGCAGAAACACGATGTCCGCCCTGTCTGAAACACGCGTCGCGGCAAATCGCCGCCAGTAGTCTTCAAGAAGGACTGTCGCGCCCGAGTTCAGCGTAGATGATACGGTGCTCATCGCCGCAGCTATGATAGCCGCCACAAGGATCCCGGAAAGGCCTACGGGAAGCCGGTGTACGATGAACCATGGAAATACGGCATCTGATTTTGCAAGAACGGATTCGGGAACTACGCCGGGATGCGTACGCACAAACATCCAGAGGAGAGTTCCGGTCAACACGAAAAACGCCGTGGTCACAAGATAGAGCAGAGAGCTCGACAGAAGCGATTTCGTCGCCGCATCATGGGACTTTGCCGCCACATATCGTTGCGTAAAACTCTGGTCGATGCCGAAGTTCTGGAGATTGATGAATATCCCATAGACAAAGATCATCCAAAACGTCTCATCGCCCCAGTTGGCAAGGGAAAAACTGCCGAGGGAGAACTTGCCGGCCTCGATTGCGGCGGAGAAACTGCCGCCGAGGTCAGGGACCATGCATACCAGAAGGACAATGGAAAGAACCGTCCCGGCAATCAAGATGAGGGATTGTATGGCATCCGTCCACACTACGGCCGAGAGGCCTCCCATCAGAGAGTAGCACGTGGTCGCGACCCCAGTGACAATGATTATTGCAGCGACAGGCCATCCAAGCAAGGTGTTCAAAAGAACAGCCATCAGGAACAGTATCACTCCTGAACGCATCGACTGCATTACCAGAAAGCAGGTGCTTCCATAAAGCCGCGCCCATATGCCATAGCGCGCTTCAAGGAATGAGTATGCGGACACGCTGCCGGTTGAACGATAGAAGGGGATGAACCAGAGTGCGGCAATTACGGCGGCAATCGGCACCGTGATGGACAGCACATAGGGATTCCAGTTTGTAAGGAAAGCCTTGGCCGGCAAACCAAGGAATGCAATTGAGGAGACGTGCGTTGCAAAGATCGAAAGCGCGACCGTCCAGGTCGGCAAACGCCCGCCGCCGGTCATGAAGACATCGGCGGCACAGACTTTACCGCTGCGCCTGAACAGAAACGAACAGCCGAACGCCGTTGTTCCCGCAAGGTACGCGACCACAATCGCCATGTCTATCCAGTTCATCTGTCCGCAGTTCGATGTTTCCTGTTCGTTTATTCAATGCCCAATGCCAGGCTCATGAGAGCCTATGCACCCAATGCAAGTCAATTGTATCAAAATGACACCTTGGAAATCATTGGACAATAATACACTGTACTATTATCCTACTATGCATTTCCTCTTATATTTGCTATAATTACGCCATGCTTGACAATTCCTTCAACCATTTGAGTGCGTTTGCGACCTCGAAGCAGCTTGGCCTTGGCTGGCTTGCGGGCGTTTCGCTCATGGAGACTGGCAAGGCGGTCACAACCGACTGGCACCGCCATTCTACGACTGAAACTCTGTTTTGCCTTCGAGGAGAGACCCGGTACGAGTTCCGCGGCAAGCCGAACGTATCGCTTTGCGCCGGTTCCTATCTTGTCGTACCGGCAAACGTAGAACATCGCGTTTCCAACGCAATTGACGGTCCGGGCAAGCGCATAGGGCTGAATCTGCGCAATGCCTGCAAACGCTCTGGCCGCTTTGCGGTGTTCACGCCCAAGGACTACCAGATGCTTCGCAGTCAACTTGAGGGCAAGGCTTTCGCCGCCACGACCTGTCCGCCGGAAATGAGTCGCACGCTGTCTGAGATCGAACGTCTGGTAAGAATGCCGCGCCTTTCATCCGTGGAATGTGGCTATTTGCGCATACTTTGCTGCACGGCACTTTATGCTACCGTTCTCATTCCGCCGAAGAGCAGCAGAGCCGGTTCCTCAAAGAAAATCATGGACGAGGCCGTTAAATGGCTAGAGCTTCACTTCTCCGAGAAGGTGTCAATAGACAGGCTTGTCGCCTTTATTGGCTATTCAAGGACACGTTCGTTCACGCTTTTCCGGGAGCATACGGGACTCACGCCCAACGACTATCTGCTGCGCTTCCGCATCAATCGCGCAAAGGAGATGCTCGCAAATACTTCTGCCGACGTGCAGGACGTAGCTGCGGCATGCGGATTCTCGGATTCCGGCTACTTCGTCCGAATGTTCAAGCGACATTACGGTTCAACTCCACTGGCATACCGAAAGGCAGTCAGGGGCGGCAAGACGCTTCACGTCGAAGGATTGTAGGCACTCGGTGGTGTGGGGACCGTCGCGCAAGTCTGGTAGGACTTCTTAACGCGCCAAGTGACGGGTTAAAAACGCGCGGTTATGCTTTACAATGTGCGCACCTAAACAATGAGAGGTTTTATGATCGACAAGGCGGCCACCAACTAACCGAACGGGGATCCATCAACTAACCGAACGAAAATCCTTCAACTAACCGAACGAAAATCCATCAACTAACCGAACGGTTGTGCTGACAGAAACAATATGGTATAATATTTCGCGTGAACGACTACAAAAAGCGAATATTGGACCAAGTGTTGGAACGGCGGTTCAAAACCGCCGGTGCCATCCTGTTGGAAGGCATAAAGTGGTGTGGAAAGACAACCACTTGCGAGCAGTTGTCAAAAAGCGCAATCTACATGGACGAACCGGAAAAACGCGATCACAATGTGCTGATGGCGAGAATCCGTCCATCTGAGGTGCTGGACGGCGAGCCACCACGGCTCATTGACGAATGGCAGATTGCGCCTGTGCTGTGGGATGCGATTCGCTACCGTGTTGATCATGGCGATGGGCGCGGTCGCTTTCTGTTGACAGGGTCTGCCGTGCCTGCAAACGAGGATGAAATGAAACACAGCGGGACAGGGCGTTTCGCATGGGTGAAGATGCGCACGATGTCCCTTTTTGAGTCGGGCGAGTCTTCCGGTGAAGTGTCGCTTGGCGCTCTTTTCGATGGTGTGGACTGCACAGGTGCGCATCCTGTCGTTTCGCAGCTTCCGGACATCGCGATGGCAATCTGTCGCGGCGGGTGGCCCGCCGCATGCGACCTGAATGGCGATGAGGCTTTCGATCCTGCGTTCGACTATCTGGACGCGGTTGTCAAGCGCGACATATCCAAGGTGGACGGAGTGTCCCGCAACGAGGATCGTGCGCGGCGGCTTATGGCATCGTATGCGCGTCTTCAGGGGACGCAGGCCACGGCGGCGGTCATAAAGGCCGATCTTTCGGCAAACGAGACAGGGACGTTTGACGACGACACCGTCTATTCATACGTGAATGCGCTCAAGGGTATCTTCGCAGTTGAGGACATGCCGGCGTGGTGCCCGAATCTTCGTTGCAAGACGCCCGTCCGAACTTCCGACACGCGCTATTTCACCGATCCCTCCATCGCCACATCCGCGTTGCGGATCGGCCCTAAGGGACTGATGGAGGACCTGAAGACCTTCGGATTCCTGTTCGAGGCGATGGCGGTACGCGATCTGCGCGTTTACGCAGACGCGCATTTCGGGGATGTTCGTCATTATCATGACGCGAGCGGGCTTGAGTGCGATGCTGTCGTGTCCCTGCGCGACGGAAGGTATGGACTGGTCGAAGTAAAGCTTGGCGGAGCGCAGTTGATCGAACATGGGGCGAAGACGCTCAAAAAGTTGGTCATGCGTCTTGATACGACAAAAGTGGCCAAGCCGTCGTTCCTGATGGTGCTCACGGCCGTCGGAGACTGCGCATACACGAGGCCGGAGGATGGTGTTGTCGTTTGTCCGATCGGCAGCCTGAAGGACTAGCATAATTTAGCATACTCTGTGGTGTCCGCCTCCGCCTCTGCCTCGTTGTGACGGAGTATTGTTCACAAATGACAATTGTCACAATTGTTCACAAATAACAAATTGCAAATGGAAGCCTTTATTCTTTGAGCAGGCGGTGGACTGAGCTCCACGAGGAGTAGCCGCAGAGGGCGGCGATCTCGTCGCGCAGCTGCGTGCGGAATGGCCTGGTTGCCATGAGGGCGCGTTCGCGGCGCACGGCACGGATCTCGTCGAGGATGGAATGCCCTAGCATGGCGCGGAATCGGATCTCGGCCATGCGCCGTCCGCAGGGGAACGTGGCCGCCACGTCACGCGCCTTGAGTCCGTCGCACGCGCGCCGCCGGATGAGGTCGCATGCCGCGACTACCGCCGAATCGTTCTTCGCCTTGCGCATGGTCGAGGCCCGGCGCACCACGCTGAGTGGCTTGACGGTCACGCGGCGGCAGGGCGGCGGATTCCCCGAGATCAACTGTTCAAGAAGCCGGTAGATTTCGTCCCGCATGGTAGCCATGTCGACGGCGATGCTTGAAAGGGTCGGACGCAGCGTCTCGCATGTCATCTCGTCATTGTCCACCCCGATCACCGCGACATCCTGCGGGACGACAAGCCGACGATGTTCACAGGCGGTGATGACGGTGGCGGCCACGGTATCGTTGGCGGCGAACACGCCGACGGGCTTCGGCAGATCCGCAAGCCAGTCGGCGAGGCGAGCGAGCCGTTTAGGCTCCGATAGACGGCTTCTGGGATGTTCGTATGACGCCACCCCGTATCCGTTGAGGCTGAGGATGTGGACGAAGTGCCGTTCGCGCGCGCGGCTCCATTCCTCGTTAGTCTGCGACGGGATGTACGCATAGGAGGAAAAATCTAGGGAGAGCAGATGGCGGGCGGCGGTCTCGGCGATGGTCTTCTCGTCTAATGTGAGTGTCGCGTGAAGAGGATTGGCCGCTTTGTAGGCGCGGTGCAGGAAGACTGTAGGATAGTCTGCGAACGCTTCAGGCGGCAGCCTGTCATTGTTCACGGTGCAGCCGTCTGGATGCCAGAACGCAAGAAGCTCCGCCACTTCCTCCGGCGTGCTGACGTTCTCGTCGGCCGACTTGACAGAGAAGCCGTGCTTGTCGTCAATCGCCGCAAGAGACGGTCTTTTTGACCGCATTGCGCCTATGCGCGGAAATCTCAAGATGGTTCGCATGGCGAACATTATAGCATAATCTGCCATGTGCGCATAGCCGCATTTCGCAATCTGCAACAATTTTCTTTCGAAAAGCGAAACGCCGGTGGTGCGGTTCTGTGCTAAAATACATGCATCGATTTTTTGCACCAACAAGGAGATCAAAAATGGACATCACAAGAAAGAACTTCTTCATCGGATCTGCCGCAGCCGTCGCGGCGGCAGGCTTGAACGCAGCAGCGCCGAATCCCGTTGGCAAGATCCAGGGATTCGACGAATCGGGCGATTCGAAAACGGACGGCCCGTGGGAGCCGTTCAGCGACAAGAAGGTACGCGTGGGCATCGCCGGATACGGCGTGTGTACGTTCGGCGCCGTGTTCTTCTTCCAGGACCACCCGAACGTGGAGGTGGTCGCGGCCACGGACCTCGACCCCGAGCGGTGCAAGAAGCTCGCGCAGGTCGTCCATGCGAAGCGCACCTATCCCTCCGCAGAGGAGATGATCGACAAAGAAGGCAAGAACATGGACGCCGTGTTCATCGCGACGGACGCGGCGAGCCACGCGGACCTCGTCCTGCGCGCCCTCGACCGCGGATATCACGTGGCGAGCGCCGTGCCAGCGCTGCTCGGCGAACGCCAGCTCGACCGCGCGCCGAAGATGATCGAGGCGGTGAAGAAGTCGGGCCGCGTCTATGCGCTCTACGAGACGACGGCGTTCCGTCCGCAGTGCATCGCCATGCGCTGCATCTACGAGGCGGGCGGGTTCGGGCATCTCGTCTACACGGAAGGCGAGTACTTCCACTTCAGCACGGGGAAACGCTCCGGCGGCTCGTACAAGGGCTGGCGGACCGGCTTGCCGCCCCAGTACTATCCCACGCATTCCAACGGATTCTACACGTGCGCCACGCACGGACATTTCACCGAGGTCTCCTGCGTCGGCACGCCGGACGACACCGGCAATCCCATTTACACGGAGCGGAAAAACCCCTACGGCAACCCGTTCCGCAGCGAGGTGGCGTTCTTCAAGACGAGCGACGGCGGCAGCGCGCGCATGACCGTAGCATGGGGCCTCCCCGGCTACAGCGGCGAGCTGGGGCGCTGCTTCGGCACGAAGGGATGCTTCCGCAACGACCGCTTCGTGGGCGACAACTCTCTCATAAAGGGCCTCAAGCTCGTGCGCACCGGCCTGCCGCCCGGCATGAAGAACAACGGACACCATGGTGGTTCGCATCCGTACCTCACGGACGACTTCCTCCGCGCGATCCTCGTGCCCGGACACAAGGTGTGCGTGGACGTGGCGACGGCGCTCAACACGACGGTTTCCGGCGTCTACGCGCACATGAGCGCGATGAAGGGCGGCGAGACGCTGAAGGTGCCAGTGTTTAGTTGTTAAGACAAGGTGAGAACAAGATGAAAACTTCAAAAACGACGAGAAAAGTGAGGGGGGGTAAATTAAATGCCCTCGCCGCTACGGTGTTCATGATGCTGGCCTCCGCCGTTTCGGCGACGGAATACTACGTCGCACCCGGCGGTACTGGCGACTACTCATCTGGAAATCCTGGCGGAAGTCCTGCGGTGGCCGCAACGAAGGCGACCGCCTCTGGTGATGTCATCCATTTGGCGACGGGTCTGTATGAACTTCCAGATGACGTTACTGTCAAGGTCGCACCTGGCGTAACGCTGATCGGCGGTAGCGACAATCCGGAAGAGACGGTCATTTCCAAGTTTGTCGCAACAACCAACGACTCGACCAACGCTCGTGTCATCTACCTGGGGCTGAACGCGGTCATGCGCAACCTCACCTCGCGTGGCGGGTACACCGTCTATCAGGCGGCGGGCGTCTTGGGTTATGATACAAAGGTTCACAAGAATTTCTTAGTTTCGAATTGCGTTGTGGAACATGCGTCCGCGTATTACAAGGGTGGCGCGTCGATGGGTGGCGTATGGCGCAACTGCGTGATCCGAAACTGTACCACACGGGGCGCCTCATTCGGTGAGACTCAAGGTAGCGGGGGTGGCATCTGGGGCGCCACGCTCTACGACTGCGTGATCACGAACAACACGGCACGGTTGGTAGGCGGGGGCATCGGCGGCGGTGTCGATAACGGCGCAAACTCTCCCACCAAAGCGTACAACTGTCTGATTGGCTGGAATCGGGCTGCGTACGGTGCCGGCGCCGGCACCGGTACTAATGATACTCTCACCAAGCGGACGTACTGCCAGCTTTACAACTGCACGGTCGTCAGCAACACGGCATCGGGGCTGGGCGGCGGCGCCTATCTCTGCACGATCTCCAACTCGGTGGTTTGCACGAACAGCGTGACGCGCGGGGGTAACAATGCGATTGACGGAGGGACTGCGGCTGGCGGTGGCGTGGCGTACTGCGACGTCTTAGACTCCACGCTTGAGGGCAATCAGTGCCAGCGAAGCGGCGCGGGCGCGGCGAAGAGTAATCTGGAGCAGTGCCGGATAATAAACAATACCGCAATCTACTATGGCGGTGGCGCTTTCGACTGTCCGCTCGTGAAGGATTGTCTACTCGTCGGCAACACGGGCGATCATGGTGGGGCCGGGTTCATGGGCTATTTCGAGAATTGCGTGATGACAAATAATGTATCCAGTCCTCAGCATGGCGGCGCGACCTACAACGCCACCACGCGCAACTGCATTGTGGTGGGGAATTATGCGACGACGTATTTTGCGCACTGCCGAGGTGCTCATTACGGCGATCTCGTCTATGGCAACAAAAACGGCAATGCGGCCCATCCGAGCGGAATCGGCGCTGATGAAGACCGTGAGGGCGAGACCGTTCCGGTCGTCAATTGCACGGTGTGGGGCAACCTGAACGGTTCGTGCGATGTCGGTCGCGCGACGCTGACTAACTCGGTGGTGTGGCACGTCAAGAACATCTATTCTGCCGTCAATTCCTTCTGGCGCAGCGGCACGGTGGCGAACCAGACGGGCTGCATCAGCGGCACGGACAAGAACCCGAAGTTCACGGGCATCAACGGAACCGTTCGGTTGACGGAGGAGCATGCCAAGAGTGCGCCGCCGTCGGTGTGGGCGATTCGTGCCTCATCGCCCTGCTTCAACAAGGGTATTCTTCTGCCCGAACAGTGCGATGAGAAGGACGTGCTTGGCAACCCGCGCGTCAAGTACGGTATGGTCGACATGGGCGCGCTCGAGTGCGTGTACTTGCCGGGCTTCCGCATTTCCGTGAGATAGCATCTATAACCAATATTGGTCGTTTCCTGGCGATTACAAAAAAGATGATTTTCCCACTTGTCAGCGCGGAGGGGTTTTGGTAAACTATTCCGCCATGGGACAACAACTTAGAGTTAGAGCCAAGAGAGCTCGTCGGAAAGCGCACAACAAGCGCGTTCAGGCCAAGCTCTATGCGGCTAAGAAGGCGAAGTAAGCCACAACTGGTGGGATGGCCGAGCGGTTAGGCTACGGACTGCAAATCCGTCAACAGCGGTTCAACTCCGCTTCCCACCTCCATTCATGCGCGTCAGCGCGAATACGTTCCCCCGCCATCGGCGCAGGGGACGTTATGTTATCTGGAATTGTTGGAGAGGCGCCCGTTCGTATGAGCGAGGAACCGAAATCGACTCTTCCGCGCCGTTGTGCAGAGTCTTGACGACGATTTCTCCGTGGAATTGGTCAAAGCGGCTCCAGGCGCACACTATTTGGCGGACAAGTGACATGTCGGCATCGCTTTTGGGCGCTGGAACCAGAGCCGTCGGTCCCGGGACTGATACTGGCAGGACGAGCGTGTCTGAGGGCACGGCGGCGGATTTGAGGATCGAGTTCTCGTGTCCGTCGCGCCCGAGTATGACGCCGGTGCCGTCCGGGAGGCGGAACCGGCGCGCATGGTTCAGAAGTTCGACGAGACGGCGTTCACCAAGCCCCTCGTGCTCCAGGAGATCTCTAAGTCTTCGCCCAAAACCTTTCTCGGTCAATTTGCATCCACCGGCCGGCGACGGGTATTCGGCGAGTCCGAACTTTGCCGCCAGCTCCATTTGCGCAAGTCGCTGGCGTCCGGAAAGGCCAAGCAGCTTGGTGCGGTCGAGCTTGCCCTCCAGTTCCGGAATCGTAGGGTCGAGCAGTTGGGCGGAAAGTGGACGCACCAGGCGTCCCTTGAGACCAGAGCATTTTTCGACTACGCCAAGGGATTGCCTGTTCTGGGACATTGGGCGCTGGTTGAGCACTTCGCCCGTGGCGACGAAGTCGAAGCCCAAGGATTCCATGAGTTCGCCGGCGCGCGATATCATCTTCGCGTGGCAGTCGATGCATGGGTTCATGGCTCCGCCGAATCCGTGCGGAGGATTTTCGATCAGGGCGATTTCGTCGGAAGTGAAGTCCACGACGTGCAGCTTGACGCCCAGTTGCGCTGCGGCCTTGCGGGCTGCGACGGGAGAGAAGAACGGCGTCGCGAAGGTCACGCCTTCGACGTACGCGCCTGCGGTTTGGAGTATCTTGACGGCGAGCTGGGAGTCGAGACCTCCGGAAAGTAGCGACAGACCGCGCGATTTTATGGTATAATCTACTTCGTCCATGGGGAAAGAGTTTACAAAATGAGAGCCGTTTTGGCAATATGCATAAGTGCGGCGGCGATTGCGCTTGCTGCGATGGAGTTCGGCGTGCGGCAGATTGCGCGCGCCGAAGGCCCTTTGGAGCCGTCCGTGCGCAATGAGGCAGACCATGCCATCGCCCGTGCCGAGATGTGGCTTCGCCGCCATCCGCCATCTTGCACGAACGCCGTTCTTGGCGATGTTCTGGGGACAAACGGGCTTGTCGCCGCCGAGATTGCAATAAGGCTCGTGTCAATGCAGAAGGGCGCCGGATGGTGGATTACGCCAACAAACGCCGCGCCAACCATGCTTGCAGTCGAGATATTGAAGGGAATATAATGCATCCTGAGCTTTTTTCACTAGGCCCGATTTCCATCAAAACGTATGGCTTCTGCATGGCCCTTGGCTTCTTCGCGGCCTGGCAGGTGCTGGCGAAACTGTGCAAGGGAAACGGATTGCGGCCCGAAGAGTTCTCCAATCTGGTCATCTATCTTCTCATCGGCGGAGTTCTTGGCTCGCGTGTCGCGTACGTGATAGAACACTGGACCGCCGAGTTCGCGGAGCATCCGTTTGATGTCGTGAAAGTCTGGCAGGGCGGCCTGATGTTCTATGGCGGACTCATACTTGACATCGCCATATTCTTCGTATGGTGTCTCATGTGCCGGCAAAAGGTGCTTGAGATGGCCGACCTGCTGACCGTCGTCATTCCGCTTGGCCATGCATTTGGGCGCGTGGGATGTTTCTTCTTTGGTTGTTGCTACGGGCGCCAAAGCAACGCGGCGTGGGCGATTGCATTCCCGCGCGGGTCGCCTGCGTGGCACGAGCAGGCGCAGGCGGGCCTTGTGCCTTGGTCGGCAACGGCGTCGCTGCCCGTGCTCCCGACGCAGCTCGTCGAGGCTGCTGCGGTGTTGGCTCTTTTCGCCGTCATGCTCGTTGCATACCGCCGTTTTCATGCGTCTTTGGCCGGCTTTTCGACGGGTTGCTATCTTGTTGGATATGCGGTGGTAAGGTTCTGCATGGAGTTCTTAAGGGGGGATCCGCGTGCTGCGATCGGGGGGCTCTCCATAGGGCAGACGTTGTCCCTTTTCATTTTTTTCTCCGGTTTGGCATTCATGGCAGTTGCGTTTTGCCGCAAAAAAGCATAAAATATAACTTCTCCACCAAGGAAAGGTAGATGAACATGAAACTGACAATCCTGATGAAGCGCGCGGTAGCCGCCGCGTGCGTAGGTTTTTTCTCATTCGCGATGCCAGTGTTTGCGGACGACGAGGCTGCTGCGCCGGCGGAGGGCGGCGAAGAGGCAAAGCCCGAATCCAATGCAGATGAAAATGCCGCGCCGAAGGAGCAGAAGGACGACAAGTTCTTTTTCCCGCTTGTCCGCTGTGACGAAGTCAGGGATGCGGCTGTGGAGGTGCTAAAGCCCGGCGCAGGCAGTTGGGAGCTTGCCGTCGTCAAGAAGTTCTATCCGCTCGGCTCCGCTTTCCGCGTCACGCCGGCTCAAAACGCCTCCCCGAAGGTGACGGTTGCCTTTGGCCCCAACTCGTTCATCACCGTGACGAATGCCGCGGAGTTCGCGACGCGCCCCATTGCCATCGGAGATGAAGCCCGTTTCGTCGAGCTGCGGTCCGGTTTCCTGCTGGCGTCTCTACCGCGCGCCTTGAAGGACGGACTCTTCAACATCGCTGCGCCCTATTTCGTCTGCTCCAACCTTGCGGGCGACAGTCAGATCGAATACAATAAGCTTGCCGACGGCGACGAGGCCGTTGTTCATGTCGTGACGGGTTCCTTGGCCGTGAAGGGCAGCCATTTCCTGATTCCGCGCATGGGCGCCGCCAATCGGGTGCGCATACGCACGACCAAGGATGAGCTCTTCTCTTCCATTCGCGGCGAATCTGGCGATTGCCTGGTGAAGCTCGACCAGGGGCTATTCTCTCAGAAGGACTATGAGACGGGCGAGACAAAAGAGATTCCCAAGACACTTGACTTCACCCTGTCGCCTCTCTGCGCGATCAAGATACATCGCGCCATTTCGCCCGTCGGCGGCCGTCGCGTCGTTTCCATGATGACATTCGCGCCCAATGGCGAGATGAAGAACCGTTGCGCTTTCGCGGAGAATCGTTCAAACGTCAACTCCGGGGAGCTTGTAGTGACCACCACCGCCATTAAAGACGCGGATCGCAAGGCCAGCGACCGTGAGGCCGAGGCGACGGAGTCCGTCGATGTGGCAGGGGGCGACGAGTCTGCCAAACCAGCCGCCGGCGCCGATGATGCCAAGGACGAGTCAAATCAGGACGAAAAGAAAAAGGACGATTCTGACGACATTTGATTTTGAATCGGTCAAGCAAATCTTCAACATAAACCTCAAAAGGATAAAACAGTGGTAATACTTCAGTTCAACCGTCTCATTCGCAACAAGTGGATTTGGGGCGTTTTCGCAGTCGCAATTTCAGCGTTCTTCGCATTCGACTTCCTCATAGCCGACCTTAGGGGTGGAGACGAAAGGAGTGGCGGAGGCGAGGCCGGAATCTTGGGGGATCGCGAGCTTGCCATGTCGGAGTTTCGCACTTTGGTGGAAGACGCTCGCGGCTATGGAAGGCAGCGCGACCGCAATCTTTCAAACGCCGAGGTCAATCGTCTCGCATGGGAGGCGGCAGCCGCGCTCGATGTCGCGAAGAGGCTGCGTCTCACCGCGACCGACGAAGAAGTACGTCAGGCCATTCTGAACGACTTCCGCGATCCGTCCTCGGGCGGTTTCAACATGGCCGTGTACGAGCGTATCCTCAGGGACAACGGCCTCACGCCAGAGCTCTTCGAGGCGTACATGAAGCGTCGCATCACGCTGATGAAGGTCCATGGCGTAGTGCTTGGTTCCGCCCGCTGGGTGGCGCCGTCCGAACTTAACAGCGCGCTCAACGACGTCACAGACAAGTTGACAGTCAAGATCGCCTACTTCAACAACAAGAATGCGTCGAAGGTCACAATCGACGACAAGGGCGTCGAGGAATACTACAAGGAGAACACAAACTCCATCGCCCTCCCCGAGACCATGACCGTTCGCTACATCAAGTATCAGGCGGATGCCCCTGAGCGTCTGGCCCAGTTCAAGCCTTCCGACGACGAACTGCACGATCACTACGATGCGACATCCTCTCGTTTCGAGACGTCCACCACGAATGGCGTCGTGACGAAGAAGTTCGAAGAGGTCAAGGGCATTCTGGAGAAAGAGCTTCAGCTCATAGCGTCCCTTGAGGCTTATCGCACGAATCTTCTTTTCCGCGCATATCCGCCTGATGCTCCTGCCGACGAGAAGGGGTCGCGCCTTGACAAGATCGCAGCCGAGGACAAGGCGAAGATCTTGACTTCGCCGCGTTTCTCCGCCACCGGCGCTTTCGTTTCCGGCTTCATGCAGCGCCCCGAGACTTTTGCCGCCGGCTGTTCTGGCTTTGCCGCCGCCGCGGCTGAGCTTGACGCCGATTCTGCGGATCTTCGCTATGGTGTTGTGGCCGGAACGAATGCGGTCTACATTCTCGAGCGAATCGCGAGCAAGGACGATGCGGCGCACGTGCCCACGTTCGCAGAGGCCAAGGACATAATCCGTCCACGCGCCCTCGCCGCCGCTCGCGCCAAGGCGTTCAAGGAGGAAGTGGAGAAGAAGCGCGCGCTTGCCGCCGCAGAGCTCGCGAAAGGAAAGCCTTTCGATGCCAAGACGATCGCGGCAGACAATGTGACGACATCCATAACTTTCACCGTCATGTCCGCAGGTATCGGATCGTTCCCCGACTCGCGTCAGGTGGCCCCTGCCGCCATGAAACTTGAGAAGGGACAGCTGTCCGACTTCATCACGACGATGAATCCCAATCGTGGGCTGCTCGTATATGTCGAGAATCGTGTCCCTGGCGACGCCGCCTCCGCGCAGATGATGCGTGGCCAGCTTCGTGATCAGCTGGCGGGAATGGAATCCGGCATCATGGCCCAGAATTGGGACAAGTGGAATCTCGAGCGCATCGGTTTCGAGGCAAATTCCTCCACATCTCCGAAGGAATTAGATGAAGGTGCTCTTTCGGAAGAGTGATCCCGCCGCACAGCTCCCGGAGTATGCCCATCCCGGCGATTCCGGCATGGATGTTCGTTCCGTGGAGGAGAAGACGATCGCGCCGGGCGCGCGCGCGCTTGTCCGCACTGGCCTTGTGATGATGCTTCCGCCAGACTCCGAGGCGCAGGTGCGTTCGCGCTCAGGTCTGGCTCTCAAGCACGGCATCGCCGTCTTGAACTCTCCAGGCACGATTGACGCCGGATATCGCGGAGAGGTAGGGGTGATCCTCATCAACCATGGCGACGAGCCTTTCAAGGTCGAGAAGGGCATGAAGATAGCGCAGATAGTGATCGCCCAGGTCGTTCGCGCGGAGATCGCCGAGACGTTCGAGGTGGATGACACCGACCGTGGTGCCGGCGGGTTTGGCTCGACGGGGGTTTGATCGATGGTGTTGCCTGTCGTAAAATACGGCTCTCCCGTCCTTCGCCAGAGCGCGAAGACCGTGCCTTGCGTGACGCCCGCCCTCGTCAAGCTTGCTGAAGACATGCTCGACACGATGTACAAGACGAAAGGCGTAGGGCTTGCGGCAGAGCAGGTGGGTCATCTCGAGTCGTTGTGCGTGATCGACGTTCCGCCTGACTGCGAGAACTCGGATGAAGTTCGGGAATTCAATTCCTCCGTCTCAATGCCGCTCGTCATGTTCAATCCGATGGTGCTTGCCGCCGATGGCGAGCAGACCGCCAAGGAGGGCTGCCTGAGTTTCCCCGGCGTCGGCGGCGAGGTGACCCGCCCCGACAAGGTGACCTGCCAGTACATGGACTTGTCCGGCGTGCCTCAGATAATCACCGTCGAGGGCTTTCTTGCTCGTGCGGTCCTTCACGAGACGGATCATCTCAATGGAGTCCTGTACATCGATCGCATGACGGACAAGGGGCGCACTTCCGTCAGCGGCAAACTAAAGAAACTCGTGGATAAGAATGGAGGCGTTGGATGAACCCTGTTAAGATAATCCAGTTCGGCGAGGGCAATTTTCTCAGATGCTTCATAGACTGGATGGTCCAGAAGATGAACGACTCCGTGGGCTTTGGCGGCGCCGTGCGCGTTGTGCAGCCCATTGGCGGAGAACTTTCGCCGGCGTCGCTTGCCCTCAACGCGCGCGGAGGTTTCTACCATACATGCCTTAGGGGCGTGGTGGACGGCGGGCAGGTTGAGATCATCGAGGAGAACCACGCCGTCAGGGATGTTCTCTGCGCCGCCACCGATTGGGCGGCCGTCGAGGAGACCGCGCGCCTGGACACTCTGCGATTCGTTGTCTCGAACACCACTGAGGCTGGCATAGAGTACCGCAAGGGGGCCGATACGTTTCCCTCCAAAGTGGCGCGCCTACTGTCCGCCAGGTTCGCCGCCGGGAAGCCGGGGCTTGTGTTCATCCCGTGCGAACTCATTGAGCGCAACGGAGATGCGCTCAAGGAATGCGTCTTGAAGCATGTCGCCGACATGGGGGATTCTGCGTTGGCGGCATGGATCGAGAAGGAGTGCGTTTTCTGCTCCACACTCGTCGATCGCATAGTCGCAGGGCGTCCCGATCCCGAATCTGCAGCCCGTTACGCCGCACGCCTTGGCGAGACGGATGACGTGCTCGTCTGCGGCGAACCGTTCCATTTCTTCGTCGTTCAGGTTCCTCTCGTCGGCGGTGTTCCGTTCGATCTCGAGGCCGAGCTGCCCCTTGCCCGCGCGGGGGTGAATGTGGTATATACTCCCGACATGACCCCATACCGCACGCGCAAGGTGCGTTTCCTGAACGGCGCGCACACCGCCACGATCCCCCAGGGAATCCTGGACGGTTTCGAGGAGGTCGCGCAGCTCGTGGCGGATTCCAAGTTCAACGCGCATTTCCGCAAGATTCTTTTCGAGGAGATATTCCCGACCGTCAACCTGCCGGATGCCGAGAAGCGTGCATACGCCGAATCTGTGCTGGAGCGTTTCGCGAATCCGTTTGCGCACCACAAGCTCCTTTCGATAGCGCTGAACAGCGTGTCGAAATGGAAAGTCCGCGTGCTCCCCACAGTGCTGGACTACAAGAGGATGTTCGGGCGCCTGCCTGCGGCGCTATGGGGTTCGCTCGACTCGCTGATACGTTTCTATCGCGAACGTCCCGATTTGGTGAACGACTCGCCCGAGGTTGTTGCGTTCTTCAAGACAAATCCAACAAGAGAGCAGATTCTTGCAAATATCGACTTCTGGGGAATGGATCTTAATTCGCTTGAGGAGTGACTAGGCGGCCCCGAAGCGGGTCTTTTGCCCGGATGCGTCTTTTGCACTTGATTTTCGCCCCTATTTATGCGATAATACACAGCGTTTCCAACGAATTAGCGAAGGTTTGAGATGCCCACCGCAAACATCACCATGAAAGACCACCGTTCTCTGTTTCGGCAGTTGCTGCAGGGAATGTATGATGCCGTGGTGATCACGGATCCCAGCGGACACGTCCTTGAATTGAATCCGCGTGCGAAGGAGTTCTTCCAGTGCGAGACGGAATCCATGATGGATCGCCCGATAAGTCTCCTTATTCCTGGCGTGACTCCGCCGATGATTCAACGCATCCGCAAGGGCCTGGATCAGGCACGTCATATGATGCTCGATGCGAAATGCCGTGCAAAGGACGGGTCGTCGTTCTCGGCCGAAGTGACGGTGTCTGTGATAGACCTGCTTGATCCCGGCGACCTTGTCTTCACCGTGAGGAACACGGAGCGGCGCCGCCGCCAGATAGAGAATTTCCGCACTCGCGAGAATGCATTCGCCGTCACGCAGGCCGCTCTTTTCGCCTGTGATCCAGACGGTTCGATCCGGGACGTCAATCCTGCCTTCGTTGACATGTTCGGCTTTGATTCGGCGGAGGATGCGCAGAAGGCGACGTTCGCCGAGCTGATGGGCGACGATCCGCTGCCCGAGCTTTTCGCCAAGGCTCTTGCCGGCGAGAGTTCGCGCACGCGAATCTGCGCGGAGAACGATGACGGCAACGAGGAGATAGAGATCGCCCTCGCCCCGGATCGCCAGGGAAAGAAGACTCGCGGCGTGGTGGGTTCCGTCTTCAGGGTGTGATTGATGAGCAAGGCTCCCCAACCGCCGCGCTTTGCTGCGAATGTCGATGCGTTTCGCGTTGTGCGAGCTGATGCGGCCCCGCTCCAGGATTTCCTTGCGGAAAAGCTCGGCGTGTCGCGCCGCGCCGCCAAGGCCGTCATCGACGGACGCAGCGTGTGGGTCAATCGTCGTGCGGTGTGGATGGCTCGCCATGTTCTTAACGCCGGCGACATCGTAGAGGTGCCGCGCGCCGTCGCCGCTGCCGCGCGCCGTCAGTCGGGAAGACTTGTCGATCCTGCCAAGCCGGTGGAGCGAAAGCATGTTCGCGTGCTTGTCACGACCGATTTCTATGTGGTGGCGGACAAGCCTGCCGGGATACTCTCGAACGGAGATCCAAAATCCGCCGAGGCGATTCTGCGCGAACAGCTCAACGAGCCGAATCTCCAGGCCGTCCACCGTCTTGACCGCGACACGACAGGATGCCTTCTTTTCGCCAAGAACTACGCAGCGTATGCGGCGGCCGTCGAGGTTTTCAAGACCCGCAGCGTCTCAAAGACGTATGCCGCGATAGTTGTGGGGGCCTTTCCCCATGCGCACATGACCATAGACACTCCGCTCGACGACCAGCCTGCGCTGAGCAACATCTCGCGCGAGATGTCATCTCCCGATGCTTCTTTTCTGCGCGTGCGCATCGATACTGGCCGTACGCACCAGATTCGCCGCCATCTCGCGTCCGTGAGATTCCCCGTTGTCGGCGACAGGACATTCGGGCTGAAGTCCGCCCGCGATCCGCGTCTCATGGCCGTTCCCAGGCAGATGCTCCATGCCGCGACGTTGGAGCTTCCAGACCCTATGGTCAAGGGTTCGCGCATAAAGGCGCATAGTCCGCTGCCGGCCGATTTCCGCGCCGCGCTCAAGACATTTGGCTTAGGACAGAAAAAGAAAGGAAAAAGAAGAAAATGAAAAAGACGTCGTTTGCAGTATGGGCTACCACCGCGTTGCGCATCGCGATAGGTTGGCATTTCCTCTACGAGGGCCTATGGAAACTTGCCCAGCATGGGAACTGGTCGTGCCAGAGCTATCTGCGCATGAGCAGATGGATCGCGGCTCCTCTCTTCAATGCCATGGCCGAGAATCCCACGGTGGTGGCCGTGTGCGACCAGTTGATGATGTGGGGGCTCGTCGCAATCGGCCTCGGCCTGATCACGGGGGTGTTGGCAAGGTGGGCGGCCTTGGCCGGTGCGGGCATGATGGTCATGTTCTATGTGGCGATGCCTCCGTTCACCGTGTCTGGGGGATACCATCATTTCCTCTACATCGACAATGGCGTGATAGAGGCGTGTGCGCTGGTGTTCATCGTCGCGTTCCCCGGGCCTGGGCTTTGGACCGTGGCAAAGGCCGCATGGTGCAGGCTTCGCGCGCAGACCGCCACCGATGGCGGAGCCGCCGTGGAATCTCCCGAACGCCGCGATGTCATCGCGGGTCTGGCTTCCCTGCCTGCGCTAGGAGTCTTCGCGGGAGCGTTCGCAGCCAAGCACGGAATTGACGCGTTCACCCGCAAGAAGGAAAACGGCGAGGCCGTCACCAGCGCATCGTATCGTTTCAAATACCAGGACATCGGCGATTTGAAGAAGAAGCTCGACCAGTTCGTCCAGATCGGCGACTTCAAGATGAGCCGCATCACGCTTGGCGGCAACTTGATCGGCGGCTGGTCGCATTCCCGCGATCTTGGCTATGTCGCAACGCTCATGAAGGCGTACAATACCGAGAGGCGCATCTTCGACACGATGCACCTCGCCGAAGCGTGCGGAGTGAACACGATTTCCACGAATCCCTCTCTGATGAACTTCATCACGAAGTATTGGAAAGAGGACGGCGGCAAGATGAATTTCGTCTCCGACTGCGGGCACAAGGACGTCAACGGCGAACTCGGCGTCGTGGTCGGCGCCAAGAAGAGCGTCGACGCGGGCGCCAAACTCATCTACATACACGGTTTCGGAGCAGACAAATGGGCTGTCAACGGCGACTGGAAGATTATGGAGAAGGCACTCAAGGAAATGCGCAAGCTCGGAGTTCCGGTGGGCATCGGGGCGCATGCTTTCTCGACGCTCAAGTTCTGCGTGGAGCACGATCTCATTCCCGACTTCTGGATGAAGACCTTCCATCCGGGCGGTTACTGGAGCGCTCAGAAGACGCCGCAGGACGCCGGCGAGGGCGAGCCCGGAGCCGAGAAGAGGGGTTGGCACGACAACAACTGGTGCCGCGACCCGGAGGCGCTTTCGAAATGGTTCGAGGATCGTCCGGAGCCTTGGATCGCATTCAAGACGATGGCCGCCGGCGCCGTCCATCCGCGCAAGTCGATTCCGTTCGTGTTCAACGGCGGCGCCGATGCGGCATGCATGGGCATGTTCGACTTCCAGGTGGTCGAGGACGTGAATCTCGCCACCGACGCCTTTGCGAAAGGGTTCCCCAACCGTCGCCGTAAATGGTGTTGATCTTCGCGACGTTCAAATGAAGGCCTGGCACAGTCGCTTTCTGCGCCGGTTTCCAGCTTGTCATTCGCGTCGCGGTGTGGTATTCTCTTCTCCATGAAAACCACACGAAGAGGATTTGTCTCGTCAATGGCGGCCGCCTGTGCCGCCGTGCCGACGGTTGCTTTCCCCGCAATAGTCAAAAGGCGCCGTCCCAACGAGCTTCTTTCCCATGCGGCGATAGGCTGCGGCAATCAGGCTTGGTCCGACCTGAACCAGCTCGCCTCCCATCCCGACATCAACATAACCGCGCTCTGCGACGTCGATTCGAAGTATCTCGAGAATGCGCACAAGCGCTTTCCAAGCGCTCGAATCTACCGCGACGCATTCGAGATGTTCGCCAAGGAAGGCGATCGCATCGACTCCGTGAACGTCTCGACGCCCGACCATACTCATGCCCAGTACATCATCGAGGCGCTTGGCCGCGGGTTGAACGTGTACGCGCAGAAGCCCTTGTGCCACGACCTTGGCGACTGCCGCCGCATCGAGACTCTTGCCGCCGAGAAGGGCGCTGTCACGCAGATGGGCACGCAGATCGCCGCGTGGGAATGCGACAGGCGCACGGTGGCGGCGCTCAAGCGCGGCGTGATCGGCGAGGTTCGCCACGTGTGGCTTTTCTCCACAAGGCGCAAAGAGCCGGATGGCGAGCATTTCATGTGGCCGATTCCAGAGCTTCCCGTGCCCGAGACTCTTGAATGGAAGCTCTGGCTGGGACCTGCGAAGTGGCGCCCGTACGGCAAGGGCTACCACCCATGCGCATGGCGCAAATGGCGCGAATTCGGCACGTCATGGCTCGGAGACCTCGGTCTTCACTTGATGAGCCCCGTGTGGCTCGGCATGGGGCTTGGCGCCAGCAGTCCGATGTCTGTAGTTGCCGAGGTTGCCGCCGACGACTGGACTCCTGGACAGCGCGAGCAGTTCTGGCCGTCTATGTCGCACGTCACATGGACGATGCCGGGCGTCAAGGCAAGCGGCATGAAGCCGTTTGAAGTGGAATGGTGCGATGGCTTCGGACACGTGGATTTCAGGCTAGATCCGAAATTTTTCCCGCCCGCGTTTCTCAAGGATGTCGCCGCGCTTTCGCCAATGAAGCATCTGCCGCCGCAAGGGCGGGTGGTCGAGGGCACCAAGGGATGGCTGCTCTCGACGCACTATGACGCAGAGCCGTGCTATGTGATGAAGGACGGTTCCACGCCGCCGGGTCTGCCGTCTGTGGCCGCAGCGCCGTCGCACTACCACGAATACGTCAATTGCTGCCTTTGCGGCGGCAAGACTACGAGCGGGTTCGAGATTGCAAGCCACATGACGGAGTGGGGCTTTTCGGGAAACCTTGCCCAGCTGTCTCCTGGCAGGCTGATCAAGTTTGATGAGTTGAAAGGTTGAGGAACGGACCATGAAGAAATTCGACATTCTGGCATTCGCGGCAGCAGCCGCTCTTTTCGCCGCAGCAGAGCCATCTGGGGACAGGCCCGACGAACGCCACGCATGGGCCGTGCACGATGTGAATCGTCCCGATCCGGTGAAGATCACCGTTGAACGCGGCAAACCGCCGAGCGACGCGATAGTCCTTTTCGACGGCACTGCGGAGAGCGTCAAGAAGAACTGGCGCGGCAAGGATGGCGCGCCGACGAAATGGATCGTCAAGGACGGCGAATTCATCTGCACTCCAGGTTCCGGCGGAGCTTTCACAGCAGAGCAGTTCGCCGATTGCCAGCTCCACATTGAGTGGAAGACGCCGAAAGACGATCTTTACGGCTGGGGCAACTCCGGCGTGATATTCATGGGACAGTATGAGATTCAGATCCTTGACTCGTCTGCGGTGGAGCCGTCGCGTTCGCCCTGGAAGCCGGCGAACTATGCCGACGGACAGGCCGGCGCCGTCTATGGTCAGAATCCTCCTTCCGTGCAGCCATGCCGTGGGCCTGGCGAATGGCAGACGTTCGACATTGTTTTCCATCCGCCGATTTGGGACGGCAAGCGTCTTGTGGATCCTGGATCCGCGACCGTTTTCTTCAACGGAGTGCTTGTGCAGGACGACTTTCCTTTCCAAGGGCGGACAGGCTGGTGCCGCCGCCATCCCCATTCAACGGACATGAAGGGACCGCTCGTGTTGCAGGATCATGGGCATCCTGTTCCGTTCCGCAACGTCTGGATACGTCGCATTCCGTCGCGTTATGCAGATACGGTGAACGGCGGTCTCGGTCTCAAGTATGGCGATGTGGCAGCCTTGCGGGAACGCCTTGCGGGCGAGTCGCTTGCGTTCGCCGATCAGGCGAAGGATCCTGCGGAGCGTTTCATACGCCTTTGGGAAGCGTATTGCTACAAGCCCGAGAGCGCGCTCAAGCCGCGCCTAAAGGCGGTCGAGGAAGAGTGCGTTGGCGCGCTCGCCGCAGGCAAGGGCGATCTTGCGACGACAGAGCGTTTACGGGCGTTCAAGCGTTTCGTGGACATGCTTGTAAACAGCGGATGGACGTCAAAGGATACGCCGATAAAGAAAGCCCTTGACGCACGCAAGTCTCATCCAAAGCCCCAAGCCCCCAATCTCAGGGATATTTGAAAATCGGACCCCGAAGAGCCAAAATTCTTCGAGCGTTGTCTGCAGGGATTCGTCGCGCCTAATCCTTAAATATGTGCTATAATATGCGCCATGGAGAACAAGCGCAATATCCCTTACGGAGTCATTAACTGGGCGACGTTGGTCCGCGACGAGGCTCGCAACGCCTTCGGCGGCGCGGCACTTAGGAAATGAAAGGAAAGAAGAAATGCAACAGAATAGAAGAGAGTTCCTGAAGGGCACGGCGTGGATGGGCGCGGTCGCGATGGCGGCAGGATGCGCAAGCAATCCGCTGAAGATCTTCGGCACGACTGGTGCGCCGATGCAGGGTTTCGCTTTGCCGCCCATGAAGAAGGTGCGGGTCGCGTGCGTCGGCGTAGGCGTACGCGGCAGGGCGGCGCTGAGGCGCATAGCGATGATTCCCGGCACGGAGGTGACCGCCGTCGCGGACCTCTTCCAGGACCGCGTTGACGGGGAGGTGAAGTGGCTCAAGGAACATCGTAAACCCGCGCCGAAGATAGCCGTCGCAGGGCGCGAGGGCTACAAGCGCATCTGCGACTCCGACGAGGTTGACGTGATCTACAACGTCACCCCATGGTACGAGCACGCCCCGATAGCGTTGTATGCGATGGAACATGGCAAGGTGGTTTTGAACGAAGTTCCCGGCGTCCTGACAATCGACGAGGGATTGGAGCTTGTGGAGACGAGCGAGCGTACGCGCATTCCCTGCATGATGCTTGAGAACTGCTGCTACGGCGAAGAGGAGATGCTCATGCTCAACATGGTGAAGCAGGGTGTCCTCGGCGAAATCACGCATGGCGAGGCCGCGTACATCCATGACCAGCGCAGCCTTCAGTACCACAGCCGCTACCATACCATGGACGGGCACCCCGACGCCTCGGTCGCCGGTCGTCCCGGCTGGGCACTCGACTATTATTCGAAGTATCGCGGAAACCAGTACCCGACGCATGGCCTTGGTCCTGTCGCCAAGTACATGGACATCAACAGGGGCGACAACTTCGATTTCCTCGTGTCCGTTGAATCGAAACAGGCGTGCTACCGGCACTACGCAAAGGAGCTCTTCACCGACTGGCGGCGCGATGTAGACGTGAAGATGGGCGACATGAACACGTCCATAATCAAGACTTGCAAGGGGCGTACGATCCTTCTGGAGCTGGACGTCAGCACGCCGCGTCCCTATTCGCGTCTCAACCTCGTTTCCGGCACGAAGGGAATGGCGATGGGCTATCCAGAGTTCCGCGTGGCGTTCGAGGAGAAGACGGGCAACGGGAAGGCGCACAAGTTCTTCAACGAAGCCGAGACCGCCGCAGTCCGCGAGAAGTACGCTCATCCCATCTGGAAAGCGGTGCGCGACGTTGCGAAGAAGATGGGTGGGCATGGCGGTATGGACTTCGTCATGGATCTTCGCTGGAGCTACTGCCTACAGAACGGACTGCCTCTCGACACCGACGTGTACGACCTTGCGGCGTGGAGCGCGATGGTCGAGCTTACGCGCAAGTCGGTGGAGTCCGGTTCAAAGCCGGTGAAGTGCCCCGACTTCACGCGCGGCGCGTGGAAGACGGCCAAGGGCTTTACCATCGACGGGATCGATCTCTCGAAGCTCCCAGGCGGCTTCAGAAATATGAAGCGCGACAAGGGCGTTGACGAGACTGCCAGACAAGAGGGCTTCATTTGATATCGTCCGTTGTGGTGGACGCGTTTACTACCTCAAGTCCCTCAAGTCGATGGCCGACGGGGCCCTGTGAGGGGTCAGACCCTTAGAGGTTCACATGGCGCGGAGAATTTGGTATAATACAACTCAAAGCGGGAGAAAGAAAACCGCAGCGGCATGGTGCCGCACTACCTGATCGGAGAAACAAAATCATGTGCGACTGTTGCGCAAAAAGCGATCTGTCGAAGTTGACGCCCGTTTTCGAGGCGTTCGACGGCGACGAACACGCGCTAATATCAATACTGCAAAGGGCGCAGGAGATCTACGGCTATTTGCCAGTCGATGTCCTGTACGCCATAGCCGAGAAGACCGGCAACAGCCCTGCCAAGGTGCTGGGCGTGGCCACGTTCTACACGCAGTTCCGCCTCAAGCCCGTCGGCAAGAACCTGATATTGCTCTGCAAGGGCACGGCATGCCACGTGAACGGCGCCGATTCGATCGAGAAGGCTCTCGTCGAGGAGCTGGGCGTGGGCGACGGCGAGACGACAGATGACGGGCTCTTCTCCATCAAGACGGTAGCCTGCCTCGGGTGTTGTTCGCTTTCGCCCGTGATGATGATTAACGAAGACACGTATGGTTCCCTTACGCCCGCCAAGGCCAAGGACATCGTGCGCAAGATCAGGGAGACGTCGAAATGAAACTCGTTTTCGGAGAGGGAAGTTGCGGTATAGCGGCAGGCGCGCGCAAGGTTCGCGCCGCCGTGGAGAAATTGGTTGCAGAAGATTTGAACGCGCCAGCGGCGCGTTCTACTAGTGGAACGGGCGGCTCGCCCGTTCCCGCCGTTGAAATCGGCATCACCGGCTGCATCGGCATGTGCTATTTGGAGCCGATTGTCGATGTCTATGATGGAGGTACGCTCGTGAAGCGCCTCGTGAAGGTGCAGGAGAAGGATGCAGAGCGGATCTACAGGGCGGTTGCGGACGGCGGTCGCGGGGCGACCACCCTACCGGAACTGGCCGATCTGGAGATTTCGGCGGAGGACAATGAGTTCTTGGAGAAGCAGACGCGCATCGCGCTTCGCCACTGCGGCCTCATCGATCCCGAGGACATTGCGGCCTATGAGGCGGTGGACGGCTACAAGGCCATTCGCAAGGTTCTGGCGATGACTCCAGAGGACGTGATCGCCGAAATCAAGACGTCCGGCCTCGCCGGCCGCGGCGGCGCAGGCTTCCCCACATGGTTCAAGTGGAACGCTGCCCGCAACGCGAAGGGCGACCAGAAGTACCTCATCTGCAATGCCGACGAAGGCGACCCCGGCGCGTTCATGGATCGCGCGGTCATCGAGAGCGACCCGCATTCGCTCATCGAGGGCATGCTCATCGCGGCCTACGCGATAGGCGCCACCAAGGCGTTTGTCTATGTGCGCGCCGAATATCCCCTCGCGATCGTGCGCCTTGAGAAGGCTCTTGCGGCCGCCAAGGCGGCCGGCTTGCTCGGCGAGAACATCCTCGGCAGCGGCTTTTCGTGCGACATCCGCATCAAGGCCGGCGCAGGCGCGTTCGTGTGCGGCGAAGAGACGGCTCTCATCGAATCGCTCGAAGGTAACCGCGGCATGCCGCGTCTGAAGCCGCCGTTCCCGGCGGAGAAGGGCTACACGCAGGCCCCCTCGAACATCAACAACGTGGAGACGTTCGCGAACGTCGCGTGGATCATCCTCAACGGCGGCGCCGCTTTCGCGGCAATGGGCACCGAGACGAGCAAGGGCACGAAGGTGTTCGCGCTCACCGGCAAGATCAAGCGTGGTGGTCTCGTGGAGATTCCGATGGGCCTCACGCTCCGCGACGTGATCTTCGGGATTGGCGGCGGCATCCGCGACGGCGGAAAGTTCAAGGCAGTGCAGATGGGCGGGCCCTCCGGCGGTTGCATCCCAGAGCATCTGCTCGACACGCTGATCGACTACAAGGCGCTCGGCGCGACCGGCGCCATCATGGGCTCCGGCGGCATGGTGGTGATGGACTCCAACACGTGCATGGTCAACATGGCGCGCTTCTTCCTCGACTTCACCGCGAAGGAGAGCTGCGGCAAGTGCGTCCACTGCCGCATCGGCACGAAGCGTATGCACGAGATACTCACGCGCATCACCGAGGGCAAGGGCAAGGAGGGCGACGTGGAGCTGCTGCAGGAACTCTGCAACGGCATCAAGGCCGGCGCCTTGTGCGGACTCGGCCAGACGGCGCCGAACCCCGTCCTCACCACGATCCGCTACTTCCGCGACGAGTACGACGCCCACATCCGCGAGGCTCGCTGCCCGGCGCACGAGTGCGTCGCCTTGAAGAAGTTTTCGATTGACCCGGCGAAGTGCAAAGGCTGCACGATGTGCGCGAAAAAATGCCCTGTGCAGGCGATATCGGGCACGGTCAAACAGCCGCATGCGATCGACCAGGCGAAGTGCATCAAGTGCGGCCAGTGCAAGACGGTGTGCAAATTCGGCGCCGTCAACGTCATGTGAACGTGCCAGCGCGGAGAACACCGGATCGAGGATGCACGCCGCGAGCCGCTTCGTCTCGCCCTCGCACGTCGGGTCGCCGTCGCGGTACCTGATGTGGTGCGTCTTCGCGACGGTCCCGCCGACATATGGCGCGAGGGCGGGGATCAGGGGCGTCCCGTCCCTTTCTATGCCGATTGGGAGTTCAGTTCGGGATGCCACGTGAAGGCGGTGATGTTGCGCCAGCGGATGGCGGTGGGTTCTCCGTTAAAGGTCGAGAGAACTCTGGCTTCTGGCGAGACAGCTGTTATCGCCGGTGCGCGGATGAATGTCATAGGCACATTCGTCTTGCCATCGAACGTGCCTACCGTCATGAAACTGCCGAGCTGCCGCCCGTAGGCGTTGCGCCGCACCGTGACTGGCAGTACGCCAAACCATGTTTTCGGCCTGGTCTCGCTGCGGACGCCGCAATCTTCTATCTTTTCCGCGAGCAGGATCAGTCCGGCACAGACGGCGAAGACCGGCAATCCTCCTGTGATGCGTTCCTTCAACAGCTCGAAGAGGCCGAGGTCACGGAGGAGTTTACCCTGTACGGTTGATTCGCCACCGGGTAGCGCAAGCTGATCGATGTCGCGTTCAAGATCGGCAAGTTGACGAATCTCAAAAACGTCCGCACCTTTCCCGCGCCAATACATCTCCATCTCGGCAAATGCACCTTGAACTGCCAAAACTCCAACTCTCATCATGCTGCTCCGCTTAAATGTTGCCAATGTGCAAATGTTGCCAATTGCCAATATCCAATTCTCAATTGGTCATTGGCAACACTGGCAACATTGGCAACACTACTTTCCGCGCTCTTCCATGATCGTCTCGATCTCGTCCGCGTTGATGCCCACCATCGCGGGACCGAGATTCTCCGAGAGCTTCGCGAGCAGTTTCGCGTCCTGCCAGTTGGTGACGGCCTGGACGATTGCCGCCGCGCGCTTTTCGGGATCGCCGCTTTTGAAGATGCCCGAGCCGACAAAGACGCCCTCCGCGCCCAGTTCCATCATGAGCGCAGCGTCTGCGGGCGTCGCAACGCCGCCGGCGGCAAAGTTCACGACGGGTAGTTTGCCGTTCTCATGGACGAACTTCACGAGGTCGAGTGGTGCGGCAAGTTCCTTTGCCGCTTCGTAAAGTTCATCCTCGCGCATCGACACGACGCGGCGGATTTCGCTCTGCATCTTGCGCATGTGTCTGACCGCCTGTACTACGTCGCCGGTGCCCGGCTCGCCCTTGGTGCGGATCATCGTCGCGCCCTCGCCGATGCGCCTAAGCGCCTCGCCCAAGTCGCGCGCGCCGCAGACGAACGGCACGGCGAACTTCGTCTTGTCGATGTGTCGCACGTCATCGGCGGGTGAAAGCACCTCCGATTCGTCGATGTAGTCGATCTCAATGGCCTCGAGTATGCGCGCCTCGGTGATGTGGCCGATGCGGCACTTCGCCATCACAGGGATGGAGACGGCCTCCTGTATTCCCTTGATCATCGCGGGGTCGCTCATCCGCGAGACGCCGCCCGCCGCGCGGATGTCGGCGGGGATGCGCTCCAACGCCATCACCGCGCACGCACCGGCCGCCTCGGCGATCTTGGCCTGTTCGGGCGTTGTCACATCCATAATCACGCCGCCCTTGAGCATCTGCGCAAGGTTGCGGTTAAGTTCTTGTCTGTTGTCCATCTTCTGTTTTTCCTTCGATTGCGGATGCCAACAGTATAGCACAGCAGCCGCTCAATCGGATAATAGGAAGTCCCATAGATTATCCATAGACTCTACCTATGGAACTGCCATTCGCTAGATGATCTTGCTCATACCAATTTTCATCCAAACCGGTCGGATATATCGCTGGGCATGCGCCAATCGGCGCGCGGGGATAGCGAAATCGTGACCTTCGGGCCGTCAGGCACGCAGTTGCGCTTGTACTGCGCGGCACGGAATCTCTTGAGAAATTTGCTCAGCGTGTCATCAACCACTTCGGACGCATACTTGTCGGCAAAGGCGATCTGCGCCAGTTCTCGAAGTTTGGTAGCGGAGGCACCATCCACAAAATAGTGGAACAGGAAGAAGTCGTGGAGTTCGTATGGCCCGAGACGCGCCTCCGAGTCGTTGGCGGCGGCTCCGGGCAGAAGTTCCGGCGTGATTGGCGCGGCGGCGATTTCTGCTAGTAGCGTCCTGAGAGGCTCGTCCGTTTCCTTTGCGATGAGGCGCAGAGCGGTTAGTACCATCGTCTTCGGCACGGAGGCGTTGATCTGGTACATGCTCATGTGGTCGCCGTTGTAGGTGTTCCAGCCGAGAGCGATCTCCGAGAGGTCGCCCGTGCCGACAACGAGTGCGCGCTCCATGTTTGCGATGTCCATCAGGACCTGTGTGCGTTCCCTCGCCTGTGCATTTTCGTATGCGATGTCGTGCACGTCCTTGACGTGTCCGATATCGGCAAGATGGCGGCTGCACGATTCGCAGATATCGACTACGCGAACGGTTGCGCCGACGGCCTTCGCCAGCGCAGCGGCCCGCTTCTGCGAATCGTCCGTGGAGCCGAATCCCGGCATTACCACGGCGATGAGGTTTTTCCGCGTCGATCCAATCCTGTCGAGCGCCGCCGAGGCGCCGAGAAGAGCGAGGGCTGAGTCTGCGCCGCCTGATACGCCGACGACGAGCCGTCCGATGGCAACGCTCGCCATCCGTCGCGCAAGTCCGGCTGCCTGGATGTCGAGGAGCTTCTGCCACCAGCGCTCTTCGCCATATTCGTCAAGGAACGGTGAATGCGATACGGTGGATGGCGTGGCTTTAGGCGGACTGGCCTGGACGGAGATCAGCTGCCGCTGCACACCTGGTACGGAATGTGCGCAATAGACGGACGACGAGCTTCTCCTGCGATGGCGGAGCGCGGCCATATCCACTGTTGCCACGGCGATCTGCGGAGCGTCTCCAAACAACTTCGCCTCGGCAACGGTCCTGCCATCGACCGCGATAAGCGAGCCGCCGCCGAATACCGCATCGGAGCTTGATTCCCCCGTCCCTGCGCACGCCATGGCGTAGGCGCATCCGAGACGCAGGCTCTGCTGCTCGACGAGTGACTGGCGCCTCTGCGACTTGCCGAGGAAGTCGGTACTGGCAGAGAGGTTGAACACCACATCTACGCCCATCTCGGCCATCAGCGAACTTGGCGGCGCAGGCGTCCAGAGGTCTTCGCATATCTCGACGCCGAACCTGAACGCGCCGGTATCGAAGATTTGGAGCGGCTCGTCGGCAGGCGCTGGCGTGAACTGCCGGCGCTCGTAGTATTCGCCATAGTTCGGCAGCGCACGTTTGCGGACGATACCGACGATCTTGCCGCCGCAGACAACGGCTGCGGCATTGTAGATGGCAGAGCCTTCGGCACTCGGCAACCCGACGACGGAGACGATCGGAAGGTTCGCCGTCGCGGTGGCGAAGATATCGGCCGCCTCTGATGCCGCATGAAGGAGGTCGTCGCGGAAGAACATGTCGCCGCAGGTGTAGCCCGTCAGGCACAGTTCGGGGAACACGATCGCCGAGATACCGGCCCTTGCGGCCTCTTCGGCGAGACGGACCAGTTCTTTTGCGTTTGTAGCCGTATTGCCGAGGCTCAATTGCGGGGTCGCTGCGGCTATTTTGTAGAATCCTTCCATGTCTGGTCCTGTTGTCGATGATGGAGAAAGCCTGTGGCGGCAGGTGCAAATACGGGAAAACCTCCGCCACAGGCACAGGAATGTCAGAACGAGAACGTGGCGCTGACGCCGCCCCAGAGGATCTGGTGCTTGTCGTCGCCCATGTAGCCCTCGTGGCGCAAGGTGTGCGAGGGCGTCCAGGTGTAATTGATCTGCGCGCCGATCGAGAACCAGTCGGTGACCGCATAGCTTGCCGAAAGGCCAAGCGTCTGGTCGGTTAGTTCCGTACCGCCTGCCGATCCGGTGTAAGCATGGTCGCCGAAGCCGATCTCGGCCTTGGGCGTCAGCGTGAGCGCTTCCGTCAGCTCGAAGTCACGGGAAAGCCCGAACGAGAAGTAGACCGCGGAGACGTCCGTTCCCGCCGAGTCGGAATAGTTCCAATAGGCGGACGCGGAGGGCGTCGCGATGTCGTTCTTGTACGAGACGGTCGCATACAGATCCTGGTCGCTTGATCCGTTGTTGTTCGGAAACGTGTACCAGATGTGTCCAACCTCGATTCCGACGGGACCGAGAGAGTTGGCGTACGCGAGCGTGTAGTCGATCTCCTGCGCGCCGCACGACCTGCGGCTGTTTGTCGCCGTGCCGCGCTTGTGCGTCAGGTCGAAGCTCGACCAGACGTTGGCCGAGACGGTGCCGAAGTCGCCTGCGTCGTAGCCGATTGTCGCCGACGGCTGCCAGACGGGATTCCCGTTACAGATCGTACCGCGCCAGATGTAATCGCTCAGCACGTCGACGGACGCCTCGACGGTCAGGCCTCCGCTTTCGGTCTTCTCGAGTTCGTTCGTCTCGGCCGCTTCGGCGACCAGAACGAGCGAGGTCGTTGCGAGGGTTAAAAGTATCCTTTTCATTTTCCTGTCTCTCTTTTTGCCTTTTGTGTTTCCTTCGGTCTGGGTGGCCGTGCTAGGCCACGGCCCCCAGACCATCGTTTACGTCGTTACCGATCCGTCTCAGGTGTTGCTGAAGAATTGGAAGGAGGCGTAGGCGTCTTGCCCGTGTTCGGTGATGTCGAGGCCCTTGAGCTCGGTCGTGGCGCTGACGCGGAGGATGCCGAGCTTCTTCAGCGTGAAGAAGATCGCGAGGCCCATGCCGAACGCCCAGATCGCCGTGGCACCCGCGCCGACCAGCTGCACGCCGAGGAGCTTCGCGCCGCCGCCGTAGAAGAGGCCCGCGAGCTCGTTGCCGTAGCCGCAGGAGGCGGGCGCGGCGAAGAGCCCGACGGCGAGCGTGC
>Ga0310786_10001588_pt1 | contig 36566 bp, 21 predicted proteins | sample AusTroGonzalo_MG_FD_203881 | JGI IMG/M metagenome (GOLD analysis project Ga0310786, IMG submission 203881) | Bovine rumen microbial communities from tropical cattle in Woodstock, Queensland, Australia - Gonzalo_03 (v2) (version 2) | ecosystem: Host-associated > Mammals > Digestive system >... | reverse complement strand
CGCAAATACTTCAAAACCCACACCGGCATGTCGCCGACGGAGTACCAGCGGATATGAATATAGGAGTAATTGAATTATATTTGCAGATTTAGGATGATATGAACTGGACGATTATTGCATTAGAAGCCCTTGTGCTGACGGCACTATTCACGGCGATGATACTTATCCCGCTGGTGAAGAACCCCGTATGGTGGATAGCCGACTATCCGGAGGATATCCAAGAGGAGTACTTCAAGACGCACGAACGCATCCCGTCGAAGTTCTTTACACCTACCGTGCTGCTCAAGAAAGGCATGGCGCTGCTTATCGCGCTGGCACTATTGTTGGTAGTGGTATGGTTAGCCGGAGCGTATGACTTCTGGTCGGCATTGGCTGTCGGCTACGGAATATGGCTGTTCATTGATTGGTACGATTGTTTCTTCCTGGATTGGGTGCTGTTTGCCAACATGAAATCCGTTCGTCTGCCCGGCACCGAGCACATGGATGAGGCGTATCATCAGAAGAAATACCACTTCGTCCAATCCTGCTGGGGAATGCTGATTGGCTTAATACCCTGCCTCATCGGCGCAGGTATCTATGCGCTTCTCATTACCGGTAATCCGCAAAGTGAACGTACAATCCCATTCACGGAGGCGCATAACTACTTCGTGCGGAACGATGTAGCCGCACCTGTTCCGTCGAAGATTGGTTCGCAGGAAGAGTTTGAACGCTATTTCGGCATGGCGGCCTTCATGGGCAAGAATGGGCAACCGACGCCGATTGATTTTGAGACGCAGTTTGCTATAGCCGTTGTGCTGCCGGAGACGAATCATAGCACCGTACTGCAAGCCGAGAGCCTTACAGATGACGGACAGAAGTTAATATTCGCCTATCGCGCTGATGTCGCTGACGAAGAAAACACGTGGACACAAGTGCCGATGTTACTCATCTTCGTGGATCGTCAGTACGAGCGGGATTGTGTGGAATTAAACCAAGAGGTAAAATAATATGACAATTGATACAACTAATATGTGCAGCCATTTGCAACGGAAGCTATTCTCCCCTGACGGTGAGTATATAGCGATACGCGAGCAGATAGAGGCAGATCCGACGTTGACAGCTGTCGTTCGTTCGCGACAATTACATATATACCGCGACGGCAAAAAGGTATTGGTGCTCGCCGGCAAGTCTGCTCCGAAGATTATCAGAGAAGATAAACTAAACGAGTTATTATGAAAAAACGAATCACCCTTGCATTGATATGATAAAAAATCTCATTTTCGACTTTGGAATGGTTCTGGTTTGCTATGACTTACCATCGCTGCTGAAGACGCTCTTCAATGACGATGACGAACGTCTGGAATTCGAGAAGGTCGTTTGTAGTGTTGAGTTCATCCGGCGATGTGATTTGGGTGTGGAATCATTTATTGACATCATAAGGGAGAGTCAAAGAAAGTATCCGTATTGGGAAAAGCAGTTGCAGGAATTCCATGACCGGCAGCTTGACGCGATGACCATTGAGATGCCGGGAATGCGTGACTTACTCACACGACTCAAGGCTAACGGTTACCGCCTATACGGACTCACTAACTGGAGCAGCACGATATATCCCGTCATAGAGAAATTCGACATTCTCCAGATGATGGACGACAGGCTCATTTCCTCTGAGGAGCACCTTATAAAACCGGACGTGGCGATCTACAACCGTCTTTGCGAAAAGTTCGGACTTGTCAAGGAGGAGTGCCTGTTCACGGACGACAGACAAATCAATGTCGACGAAGCCAATGCCGCGGGAATGCCAGCCGTGCTCTTCACCGACGCACACCAATTGGAGAAAGACTTGAATGCATTGGGAGTTCGCACAAGATATACAAAATAAAACATGACAAAAATATAAGATATATTGATTATGATAGACCAGATTATTGATTACAACCGCTCCTTCGTGGTGCAGAAAGGCTACGAGCAGTACATCACTGACAAGTATCCCGACAAGAAATTAGCGGTTCTGACGTGCATGGACACGCGTTTGACGGAGTTGCTTCCGGCGGCACTTGGATTGAAGAACGGCGACGCTAAGATCATTAAGAATGCCGGCGGGCTGATCATTACACCCTTTGATTCGGCGATGCGCAGTCTCATTGTGGCCATCTACGAATTAGGCGTGGAGGAAATCATGGTAGTAGCACACAGCCAATGTGGAGCGTGTCACATGAGTTACAGTCATTTCCACCACGTTATGAAAGCGCGCGGCATAAAAGACGAGACACTCGATACCATCCGCGAATGCGGCATTGACCTCAACCATTGGCTCGAAGGCTTCCGCGACACCGAGACATCCGTCCGCAAGACCGTCAAGACCATTCAGACCCATCCGCTCATTCCCAAGGATATCACCGTCCGCGGCTTCATCATCGACTCCGTTACCGGCGCATTGGAGGAGATTAACTAATGGCTCAGAAGATACAGAAAACGAATGTGTGTCGATTGCTCGATGCGGCAGGGATCGCATATGAGTTGATTGAGTACGAGGTGGATGATTCCGATCTGAGTGCTACGCACGTGGCGGAACAGTTAGGTGAGGATGTGGATGGATAAACTATGTACCATTAGAAGTAAGTGATTTGATATAGTATGAGAAAATTATTTATTGCAATCAGCACAATGCTTTTTGCGGCATGTGCGCCGAAGTATCCGACCGTGACGCCGGATGAGTTTGAACAGACTATTGCCGAACCGGATGTGCAGTTGATCGATGTGCGCACGCCGGAAGAGTACGAGCAAGGACATATCGTTGGAGCGATGAACATCGACTGGAAAAGCGATTCCTTCGTTGACGATGCTACAAGTATGTTGGATAAGTCCAAGACTGTTGCCGTTTATTGCAGAGTTGGTCATCGCAGCCATGAGGCGGGAGACAAGTTATACAAGATGGGCTATAAGCATATCGTGGAACTGCAAGGCGGTTTGGAAGCATGGAAAGCGGCAGGCAAGACCATTCAGGCGGAGGTCTATGAGTGTGATGAGTTCCGGACACCTAATGGTATGAGTGTGAAACTCCACGCGCTGGTACATGCCAGTATTTGGATAGAAGCCGGCGACAAGCAGATCTTCGTCGATCCCGTTTCGCACCTCGGTAACCGTTCGATTGATTACACCACCATGCCGACTGCGGATTTACATTGCCGGCGACACGGAAGATATTCCTGAAATGGCGGATGTCAAAGATATTGACATCGCTTTCTTGCCGTGCAATCAACCGTACACCATGACGCCGGAGCAAGTGATTAAAGTCGCCCAAATCATCCGCCCGAAAGTGCTTTTCCCGTATCATTATAGCGACACGGATCTGAGTGCTATCCCCACTGAACTTCCGGATATTGACGTTCGAATCAGACATTATGAATAGAGGTGTCATTAGACAAGCAACTGTGGCGGACATTCCGCGTCTCATGGACTTGCTGCATCAGGTGAATATGGTTCATCATCATTTGCGGCCGGAACTGTTCAAGCCCAATACCACCAAGTACAGCGAGCAGGAACTGGAAACGCTACTTGGTGACGAATCGAAACCTATCTTTGTGTATGATGACGGAGAGGTGCTTGGTTATGCGTTCTGCCAGATAACGCAAGTGAAAAACCACCGGTTGCTGCAAGACCGCAAGAGTTTGTATATTGACGACCTATGCGTGGACGAAGCGGCACGTGGCAGGCATGTTGGAAGCGCTTTGTTTGAGTTCGTGCGCGACTATGCCAAGTCGATAGGCTACCATGCTATCACGCTCAACGTGTGGGAAGGAAACGACTCTGCGATTCGCTTCTATCAAAACATGGGTATGCAGCCGCAGAAAGTAGGAATGGAAATCAAATTGTAACGATATGAGAAATTCTCTCTTTCTGCTGCTGCTTGTGGCAGCAATGACAATGGTCGGTTGCAAGAAAGCCGACACGAATAACGAGTTGAAACCGTTTGATGTTCAACAGGAGTTCACGGACAATGCGTTTACGTTCTTCACGGGCGCAAAAGTGATTATGTCCGGCGATAGCACAAATGCCAATGCGATGACTATTGGCTGGGGTGCACTGGGTAACTACACAGGCTACGACTGCCCGATCGTGACTGTCTTTGTGGCTCCGGCGCGTTATACATACGAGTACCTGGAGCAGTATCCACGTTTCACGCTCATGGAGTTTGACGATCCGGAAATACCTCGCTACCTCGGTACGCATAGCGGTCGTGACGGCGATAAGACGGAGGCACTTGGACTGCATATCGCATATACCGAGAACGGCACACCGTACTATGCGGAAGCCAAGACGGTTATCGAATGCGAGATAATGACGGTGTTCCACCAAACGGCAGATGACTTCCGTGCGCAGCACATGCATGATTTCTATGAGAACTTCTCCGCAGGCATCCACACCGCCTATTTCGGTAAAGTAATTGGAGCTTGGAAACGATAAGCAATCATGCCCCGCTACGAGATACATAGTTGCGAGCAGATGATAGAACTCATCCAACAGCTCGGATTTCTGCCGCTTTTGGTGAGCGGCATACCCCGCTATTCAGCGGAAGAGATGGCGGATGACATGGCTCGTTACGGCGATTATTTGACGCTCACGAGCATAAATAGCAAATTCGGTCTGTACTCTGTCAGTGAAGCGGTCGTTGTTCTGTCAGGCGAAGCCGGTTTGGCTTCCGTCATGTCTGTGACGTTGAAGCAGATCTTCGGGCAAATCATCTGGGTGTCGGGATTCATGACCTTTGCTTTCCTGCTGCTTGACTTCCCGCGTGTTCGAACAGGCATCGAAAAAATGCCTTATTGTCCGGTATATGGAATCAAAATGCTGGCTCGATTGCGCTAACTGACAAAAAATCCCACAAAAACTTGCAAATGTGGGATTTTTTTTGTATCTTTGCACCGTGATTCAGTTTGTTCACAAATATGCGTATATGATTGCGCTCGTGTTGATGAGCGCTTTTGCAGCATGTCTGATTGCGGGCGGCTTCAGACGATCGTTCGAGGCTAACCGAGATAAGGATTTAACAGCTTAACAAGTTTAACTATTTTAACAATTATGAAAAAGTATTTTTCTGTAGTGCTTATCGCACTCTGCAGCCTGACGGCTTGCGCAAACGAACAAGTGATTCCTTTCGATCAAGTTCCTGAACCGGCTAAAGCCATCGTCGCAGCGCATTTTGATGCCTCACAAATCGCTTATGTCACATTGGACAAAGGCCTACTGGACACTGAGTATGATATCAAGTTCAACGATGGTCGTTCGTTGGAGTTTAACAAGGCAGGCGAACTGCTCAAAGCAGATTGTAAGCAGACCGAAGTGCCTGCTGCTCTCATCCCCGAAGCTGTTCGTGCGTACGTAAAAGCCCATTTCCCCAACGCGTTCATTACAGAATGGAGCAAAGATGACCGCCGCTGGAAAGCAGAACTCAATTCGGGTCTTGACCTCGAGTTCAACAGCAAATATGAGTTCGTCCGCATTGACGACTGATATTAGTTTCCTTCATCAATATAGAAATAAAGGTCAAACCGAGAGGCTGACCTTTGTTTTTTTGCACAAAAACTTGCACAAATGGATTTTTTTTTGTACCTTTGCACCAAGTTACTACAATTTACGTATAAGAAAGATCAATCATATAACTTCAAATATCTTTTATTATGGCACACGCATGTGAAAATTGTAAGTTTCGTGCGCATTACGATGCAAAACCTAACTCTGCGTTAGGTCGTTTTTGGCGCTGGCACATCAATTTCTGTCCGGGATGGAAGGCGTACTTTACCTCCCGTTCGGCAGAAGAGCAAAAGCAATTACGCGAGAAATATAACTTTACCAAATATCAAGGTAGCTAAGGGAAACACTCAAGTGCATGGGATATCACATGGCGAGAATATAAGCGTGGAAACAGACAGAATCATATTGCGCCCATGGCAGGAGAGCGATACAGGTGCATTCAATCTATGCAGCCATCTTTACCTCGGCGACGACCGGCTGGTGAAGATTATGCGATTAAATCGATACCCCAAGATACTATTCTTACATGGCTTTTATGCAAGCGGGCAATGTGTTCCAGCGATTGCATTACGTGAAGCATTCGCAGGGCGTGCCGATGTTCTGACACCGGACTTGCCCATGCATCCGCAGGACGCGCTCTGTTTCATTCGCGAACTAATTGACCGAGAAAAGCCCGACTTGCTTGTCGGGAATAGTTGTGGCTCTTTCTACGCGCAGATGATTGCTTCGGTTGTAGGCATTCCTGCATTGCTCGGCAATCCGCATTTCCGGATGTCGGAGTTTCTGAAGCAGCGCATAGGTCAGCACGAATACAAGTCGCCACGCAAGGATGGCAAGCAGTCATTCATCATAGATGAAGCTTTGGTTAAAGAGTTTGCCGCGCTGGAGGCTACTCAATTCGACAATTGCAATCCTCAGTTCCGCGACCAAGTATGGGGATTATTCGGAGAGCAAGATACTTTAGCGCATTTTGAACCGCTCTTCTCGGAGCACTACAAGCGTTCATTCCATTTCCCCGGTGGACATACTCCTACCGCAGACGAAGTCCGCGCATGGTATGTACCGCTGGCAGAGAGGATGTTAATTGAACTATAATTTTTACGCCAAGGAGCTTGACCGCCGTAACGCACTCATTTACATTGTGTTGCAATGTTTTTGGCCTGCAAAATGACCTATACGCCGATTTTTTTTGACCTGATTTTGACACGGCCTTTTTTGAGGAACACCCCGTGAGGCCAGTATTTATCGGACTTTGTTGCTCAACCAGGACTCTCGCTTACGCTAAGGCTCATGTGACTGCGGGCACAGCCCTTGTAAAACATTTTCGCCTTGCGCTGCGCTCTCCCCACAAATTAAAATCTGCGGGGGCCCCAGTAGGTGGGTTCTTAGCCACAAGGGCACGATAACTTCGAGTCCAAAGATTAAGAACAAAAAAATGACCTCCGCGAGGGAAGTCATGTTTTTTGTTGCTCAACCAGGACTCTCGCTTACGCTAAGGCTCATGTGACTGCGGGCACAGCCCTTGTAAAACATTTTCGCCTTGCGCTGCGCTCTCCCCACAAATTAAAATTTGCGGGGGCCCCAAAGAATGGGTTCGAGTCCAAAGATTAAGAACAAAAAAATGACCTCCGCGAGGGAAGTCATGTTTTTTGTTGCTCAACCAGGACTCGAACCCAGACAGACAGAACCAGAATCTGTAGTGCTACCATTACACCATTGAGCATCGTCGGAAGCGGCTCGCGCTTCCTCCTCTTTCGATTTCGAAATAGTCGCGAGCGACTTGGTTTCTCATCGAGGGTGAGGAACTCTCTTTACGAAAGCGGGTGCAAAGGTACAACATTTTTTCGTTATATGCAAATATTTCGCGAAAAAAAGTGAGTTTTTGGTGAAAATTGTGCGTATTTATAAGGTGAATGTGCAAAAATATGCATTTTTATTTGCAAATCTGCAAAAATTTTCGTATCTTTGCGCTCGCGTTCGGCAAACCGCGCTACCAGATGTCGCTCGGCGACATAAAGCGCACGGTTGCCTCCGCTCTCCCCAAAACCTATCAAAGATAGTTTTCGGGGACCCCAAATCAGTAGCAATGGATGCAACGACACAAATACGGCAGACGATAGCTGAGGAGTTTCATCAGTATGAGAGCCTGTACGAACAGACGATGCGTTCGGAGAACGTGTTGCTGGATCAGGTGCTGAGATACATCGCAGCGAAGCGCGGCAAGCAGCTGCGCCCGACGTTGGTGTTGTTGGCAGCGAAGCTCTGCCGCGAGGTGAGCGAGAAGACGGTGAAGACCGCTGTGGCGCTGGAGATGTTGCACAACGCGACGCTGGTGCATGACGATGTGGTGGACGGATCGGCGATGCGTCACGGCGTGCCGTCGGTACAAGAGCGCTGGTCGAACAAAGTCGCGGTACTCGTAGGGGATTGGATGCTGGCGAAGATGATCGGTATGGTCGGCGAGGTGAGGAACGCGCAGATACTGGCTATCGTGTCGGAGATGGCGCGGGCGCTGTCGTCGGGCGAGCTGATACAGTTGCATGCCGGCGGGTCGATGTGGATCAGCGAGGAGCAGTACTTCGATATCATCGGCAAGAAGACCGCCGAGTTGTTTGCGGCGTGCACGGAAGCCGGTGCTGTGAGTGCGGGGGCGACCTACAGGCAGCAGACGGCGATGCGTACGTACGGCTATGAGTTGGGCATCGTATTCCAACTCAAGGACGACGTGTTAGATTACTCCGACAGCGAGGATATAGGCAAGCCGACGATGGGCGATATACGCGACGGGAAGGCGACGCTGCCGCTGCTGATAGCGCTGGAGCGCGCGCCGAAAGACGAGGCGGGGCATATCCGCGAGATTGCCGAGGAACTGAACAGCCGTCAGCGCGAACTGTCGGCGCAGACGCAGAGCGGGATAGAACAGGAGATCAAGAACTTCGTGATGCGCTACGACGGCGTGCGCTACGCGTACCAATTAATGCGCGCGCATAGGAACAAAGCCGAGGAGGCGCTCAGGGTGTTCCATGGCAGCGGGACGAAAGAGGCGCTGGTGGGACTGCTGGATTATATAATATCAAGATTATATTAAGATACCATGATACAATCAATGACCGGCTACGGGAAAGCCGAAACGAAGATGGACGGTAAGCGGCTCGTGGTGGAGATCAAGAGCCTGAACTCCAAACAGGTGGATATGAGTGTGAGGATGTCGGCGGCGTTCCGCGGGCAAGAGTTGGCTGTGCGCAGCAAGCTCGGCAAGCTGCTGGAGCGCGGAAAGGTCGATGTGGCGATCTACACCGAGGAACTGACGGACGGCGCAGAGACTGGCGGCTACACGCCGATCAACAAAGGCGCGTACGCGTTCCATTTGCAAGAGCTGAAGACGCTGTGCCCCGAGTTGACGGACGCCGAGCGCGCGATGGCGGTGCTCCGGATGCCGGATGTGATCAAGGCTGACGAGCCGGCACCGGTGAGCGACGAGCAGTGGCAGGTTGTGGAGCAGACGATCGACGAGGCGGTGAAGGCGTTCGTGGCGTTCCGCGTACAGGAAGGTGCGGCGCTGGAGGCGATGTTCACGGAGAAGCTCGATGCAATAAGCGCACTGCTTGCGGAAGTTGAGCCGTACGAGAAAGGTCGGGTGGAGAAGATCCGCCAACACCTGTTGTCAAATCTTGAGAAACTGGCGGAAGAGACGCGCAAACAGGTGGATAGCAACCGCCTGGAGCAGGAACTGATATACTACCTGGAGAAGCTGGATGTGACGGAGGAGAAAGTGCGACTCAAGAACCACATCAAGTACTTCAGGGAGACTATGAGTCAGCAGTCAGCGGTTAGCGGTCAGCAGTCAGAGGGCGGTGTGGGGAAGAAACTCGGGTTTGTGGCGCAAGAGATGGGGCGCGAGATCAACACGCTGGGCAGCAAGAGCAACCAGAGCGAGATGCAGATCATCGTGGTGAAGATGAAAGACCTGCTGGAGCAGATCAAGGAGCAGGTGCTGAATGTGCTATAAGCAGTCAGCGATCAGCGGTCAGTAATCAGTAATATTATGCAAAATATTATTTCCGTTGTTGGCGGAGCGAACGTGGATCTGTCTGCCACGTTGTTCGACAGTTTTATAGCCGCGGACTCCAACCCGGGCAGGGTGGAGATCAGTTATGGCGGTGTGGCGCGGAACATCGCGCATAACCTTGCGTTACTGGGCAACAAGGTGCAGCTCATGACGGCTTTCGGCAGCGATCTGTTCGGCAGTCTGCTGCAGGAACACTGCAAGCAGCAGGGGATAGATATCCATCTGTCGTCGGTTGCGGAGGGCGGCAGGAGCGGTACGTACCTGTGCATCAACAACCACGGCGGCGAGATGATCGCGGCTGTGGCGGATACGGAGGTGGTGAGTGCCGTGACACCGGAGTGGCTGGAGAAACGTGTGGGCGACATCAACCTATCGGACTTTGTTGTGGCAGACACGAACATCAGCGAGGCGGCTATCCGCTATCTGATGGACACGGTGACCGTGCCGTTGCTGATTGACGGAGTGAGCACGACGAAGGCGCACCGTGTGGTGAATGCCCTGGGGAAGGCTAAGTTGCCGTACTTGCACACGCTGAAGCTGAACCTGAAGGAAGCCATCGCGGTGACCGGCGAGGCGAACTACGCGCTGGCGGCACAACGGCTGATCGACCTTGGCGTGGCACATGTGTATGTGACCTTGGGCAGCGAGGGCGTCTATTGCCGCAACGCGGCGGAGGAGTGGCTCTATCCGGCACTACCGATCACGGAGGTGACGAACACCAACGGCGCAGGCGATGCGTTTCTGGCGGGCGTGGTGTATGCGCTGGGCAAAGGGCTGGCGTTCCCGCAGACGGCGCAATACGGGCTGATGGCAGCGAGGGCGACGCTGATGTCGCCGAGGGCTGTTAATCCTGACATAGCGAATATATTACTATAAATCATGAATAAATACTTATCTATATCGCCGGAAGTGGCGAAAGCATTGGAGGAGGGCAAGCCTGTTGTAGCCCTCGAGTCAACGATCATCAGTCACGGTATGCCTTATCCGCAGAATGTGGAGACGGCGCTCAGGGTCGAGCAGACGATCCGTGACAACGGGGCTGTGCCTGCCACGATAGCTATCATCGGCGGCAAGCTCAAAGCCGGTTGCACGCCGGAGGAGATCGAGTATCTGGGCAAGAAAGGTCAGAAGGTGATCAAAGCGTCGAGGCGAGACCTGCCGGTGCTCGTTGCACGCGGTGAGGACGGTGCTACGACGGTGACGACCACGATGATCATCGCCGCCATGGCGGGCATAAAGGTGTTTGCTACGGGCGGCATCGGCGGTGTGCATAGAGGTGCGCAGCAGACCTTCGATATCTCCGCCGATCTGGAGGAGCTGGCGCAGACGCCTGTAATGGTTATCTGTGCCGGCGCGAAGTCGATCCTCGACCTCGGGCTAACGCTGGAGTACCTGGAGACGAAAGGCGTGCCTGTCATTGGCTTTGGCACCGACGAACTGCCGGCGTTCTATACACGCCATAGCGGTTTTGGTGTGGATTACCGCATTGATACGCCCGAGGAACTGGCTGCCGCCTTCCGCGCCAAACTGGACTGCGGATTGAAGGGAGGTATGCTGGTCACCAATCCTATACCCGAGGAATACTCAATGCCGAAGGATGTAATTGACGCAGCCATTGCACAGGCGCTGAAGGAGATGGACGAGCAGGGCGTACACGGCAAGCAGTGCACGCCGTTCTTGCTGGCGAAGGTCAAAGACCTGACGGGCGGCGAGAGTCTGGCGTCGAACATCCAGCTCGTGCTGAACAACGCACGTCTGGCTGCACGCACAGCTGCGGCTCTCGTTCGGTGAAATTTTCGATGAAAGAAAAGGGCGAAAACCGCCATTTTGAATAAAAAAATCGATTTTACGGAGAAAAATGCGAAAAAGTTGACAAATAATTTGCATTTTTCAGAATAATTTAGTATATTTGCAGCGTAATTCGTGCCAAAACGAATTTTAGGCTCAAGAACATTATAAAATTTAAATCTATATGCAACTGAAAAAATCACCAAGAGTCAGCTTGGAAGACAAGAAACTAACCTACGTATTGATAGGTTTGGCTTTCGTGCTGAGTATCTGTTATGTCGCTTTGGAGTGGACTGAAAAAGAGGTCACCAAGTACGAAGTGGCAGATTTGGACATGAGCTTCGAGGAAGAAGTAGAGATTCAACAAACATCGCAGGATATCACCCCGCCGCCCCCTCCACCACAAGTGCAAGAGGTTGAGGTGCTGAACGTCGTTGAGGATGAGAAGGAAGTTGAGGATATTGATATCAAGACCGAGGACGACAAGGAAGTTGAGGTCGTGATTGCCGCACCGGTGGAGACGCCGGTTGAGGAGGAGGAAGAGGAAGTCGTGTTCATGGTCGTGGAGACGATGCCTGAGTTCCCCGGCGGTCAGCAGGCACTGTTCAAGTACCTGAGCGAGAACGTGAAGTATCCGGTTATCGCACAGGAGAACGGTATTCAGGGTCGTGTTATCTGCCAGTTCACGGTGAACAAGGACGGTTCGATTGTGGACGTTGAGGTTGTTCGTTCGGGCGGTGACGCTTCGCTGGACAAGGAGGCCAAACGTGTCATCCAGTCGATGCCGAAGTGGAAACCCGGCAAGCAGCGTGGCAAACCTGTGCGCGTGAAGTACACTGTGCCTGTGAACTTCAAACTCCAATAGTTTGTTAGATAAAGAAATCACATATTGCAAGAATGTCGGCTCGCGAAGGGCTGACATTCTGCGTAAGGAGCTTGGCGTGGAGACAGCCGCCGAGCTCCTTGAGCAATATCCGTTCAAGTACATCGACCGCTCGCGGTTCTACTATATCCACGAGATAGAGGACGAAGACACGTTCGTACAGATCAAAGGTACTATACTGGAGTACCACACGATGGGTATAGGTCGTGCGCAGCGGATGTCGGCGATGTTCAGCGACGGGCAGTCGCAGATCGAGCTCGTGTGGTTCAAGGGCATACAGTACCTGAAGTTGCAGGTCGGCGTGCCGTACCTGCTGTTCGGCAAGCCGTCGCGGTTTAACAGGACATATAACTTCGTTCATCCGGAGTTGACGCCTCTGGAGAAAGTCACACCGCAGATGGTGAGCGGTCTGGAGCCGCATTACAACACCACGGAGCGGATGAAAAACTCCGGTCTGAACAGCAAAGCGATGCGTCAGATCATAGCCGGGCTGATGCCGGAGGTGGACAGAGGATTGCCGGAGACCCTGCAGGCGGATGTGCTGCAACGCTACCACCTGATGAACCGCACCGAAGCGATGCATCAAATCCACTTCCCGTCGGATACGAGGAGCATGCAGAAAGCCAGGGAGCGGCTGAAGTTCGAGGAGTTGTTCTATAACCAACTGTCGATCCTGAGCCGTGCTTCGGCGCGAAGGCTGCACACCGACGGGTTTAAGATTACGAAGGTCGGCGAGCACTTCAACTACTTCTACAAACACCTGCTGCCGTTTGAGCTCACGAACGCACAGAAACGCGTGATCAAGGAGATCCACGCCGACATGAAGTCCGGCAAACAGATGAACCGTCTGCTGCAAGGCGATGTGGGGTCGGGTAAGACCTTGGTGGCACTGATGGTTGCGCTGCTGGTGATAGACAACGGCTATCAGGCGTGTATCATGGCTCCGACGGAGATATTGGCTAACCAGCACCTGGAGACGCTACGCGAACTACTCAAGGAATCGAGCGTCAGGGTGGAGCTGTTGACCGGTTCGACGACCAAGAAACAAAGGGCGGAGTTGCTGCCGGCACTGGAGCGCGGAGAGATCAATCTATTAATAGGTACGCACGCGTTAATAGAGGACACGGTGCAGTTTGCGAATGTGGGGCTGGTGATTGTGGATGAGCAACACCGGTTTGGTGTGGCGCAGCGGGCGAAGCTCTGGCAGAAGTCGAAGGGGAAGACCCCGCCACATGTGCTGGTGATGACGGCTACTCCGATCCCGCGAACGCTGGCGATGACGGTGTATGGCGATCTGCAGGTGTCGGTCATCGACGAGTTGCCGCCAGGTAGGAAGCCTATACAGACTTATCACTACTCGAACCTGCGACGGAAGTCAATCAATGAGTTTATAACCAAGCAAGTGGGCTTGGGTAGGCAGATCTATGTCGTTTATCCGCTGATTCAGGAGAACGAGGAGCTCGATCTGGCAGATCTGGAGAACGGCTACAACACCTTGGTTGAGACCTTCCCGCAGTTCCGAATCTCGATGGTGCACGGGAAGATGAAAGCCGCGGACAAAGACCTGCAGATGAGGCGTTTCGTCAGTGGTGAGACGCAGATTCTGGTTGCTACGACGGTGATAGAGGTCGGGGTGAATGTGCCGAACGCGTCGGTGATGATCGTGGAGGATGCGCAGCGGTTCGGGCTGAGTCAGTTGCATCAGCTGCGGGGCAGAGTAGGGCGCGGTGCTGATCAGAGTTACTGTATCTTGCTGACGCCGCCGGAGATGAGTGCGGACACGCGCAAACGAATGGATATCATGGTAGCAACGAACGACGGGTTTAGGATTGCCGAGGCGGATCTGGAGTTACGGGGGCCGGGAGACTTGGACGGCACGATGCAGTCGGGATTGGCGCTGGACTTCAAGATTGCTAATCTGGCTACCGACGGACAGGTGTTGCAGTTGGCGCGGGAAGCGGCGAACAGCGTGTTGGATGACGATCCGGAGCTCTCCACCGCCTACACGCAGATCTATCGCGACAACCTCGCCCGCCTCAAACCCGTGCAAGTGGAGTACAGGGAGATATCGTAGGGTAGTATTAAATCAAATATTTATAACAATGAAATACTCTAAACTATTTATTATGGCAGCTATGGTTAGTGTGCTGAGTGTGGTGGCAGGATGTGCTCAGAAGGAGCAGACGGATGACAAACAACCGATTACGAAACCGCAGATAACGCTACAGGGGGATAGGATGACTCCTGAGGCGCTGTGGGCTATGGGCAGGATCGGCAGCGTGAAGAGCGATATCGAGACAGGCTTGATCGCCTATACCGTGAGCTACTACAGCGTGGAAGAGAATCGCTCGACTTCGTGGATTCGTATCTGTAATCCTTTCGAAGTAGAAAGTCAAGAGCCAAAAGCCAACAGCCAAGAGCCAAAAGCCGAGAGCGGGATACAGGTGGTGGATGAGTTTGTGGGTGCGGAGCCTGCGTGGTTCGGGAGTAGCGGATGGCTGGCGTATCTGAAGGGCGGCAAGCTGTATCTGAGGCGTGACAATGACGAGATAGAAGTGCAGGGTGCTGAGGATATAGAGGGGTTCCTATTCTCGCCGATGCGGGATAAGGTGATACTGATCAAGTCCGTGAAGACCGTGGAGACGACTGCCGACAAGTATCCCGATCTGCCGTTGGCAAGCGGCCGTGTGGTCGATGACCTCATGTACAAACACTGGGACGAATGGGTGGAGGCAGTTCCGCAACCGTTCGTGTATGAGTTGCAACTGGAGTGGTACGGTGAAGGCGAGCGGATCAAATCCGCCAAACTTGGCGAGGGCGTGAATCTGTTGGAGGGCACGAAGTATGAGTGCCCGATGCGGCCGTTTGGCGGCGTGGAGCAGCTCGCGTGGGCACCGGACAACAAGACGATAGCCTATACCTGCCGGAAGAAGACAGGTTTGGATTATGCCGTAAGCACGAACTCGAATATTTATCTGTATGACTTGGAGACCAAACAGACGAGGAACATCACAGAGGGCAACGACGGCTATGACACGAATCCGGCGTTCTCGCCTGACGGGCTGTTCATCGCGTGGCAGTCGATGGAGCGTGACGGCTATGAGAGTGACCAGAACAGGCTGATGGTGATGAATTTGGAGACAGGAGAGAAGTCGTTCCTGAGCAAGTCGTTTGACAGCAATGTCGATGAGTTTGCGTGGCTGGACAATCAGTCGATCGTGTTCACCGGTTGCTGGCACGCGACGGTGCAGCTGTATCATATCGACCTTAATGGCGCAATCTCAGTGCTGACGCAGGGGCAGTATGATCATGTGCTCGGCGACGTGTGCGACGATCGCGTCTATCTGCTGCGGCACTCGATGACCGAGGCGAATGAGGTATATTGCCTGAAGTTCGCCCGCACGGAGCGGGGCGAGCCGGTTACGGCAGGCTGGGAGCAGCTGACCTACGAGAACAAGAACATCTACGACCAACTGGAACCCGCAACCGTTGTGCCGCGTTGGCAGAAAACCACGGACGGCAAGGATATGCTGACGTGGATCATCCTTCCGCCGCACTTCGACCCGGACAAGAAGTACCCGACGCTGCTGTACTGCGAAGGCGGTCCGCAGAGTCCGGTGAGTCAGTTCTGGTCGTTCAGATGGAACTTCAGCATCATGGCTGCGCACGACTATGTGATTGTTGCCCCGAACAGACGCGGACTTCCGGGCTTCGGCATGGCGTGGAACGAGCAGATCAGCGGCGACTACGGCGGACAATGTATGAAAGACTACTTCACGGCCATTGACGAGGCGTGCGCTAACCTGCCGTACGTGGATAAGGATAGGCTGGGTTGTGTCGGTGCGTCGTTTGGCGGGTTCAGTGTGTATTGGATCGCCGGACATCACGACGGGCGGTTCAAGGCGTTCATCGCGCATGACGGTATCTTTAACTTGGAGATGCAATACCTCGAGACCGAGGAGAAGTGGTTCGCTAACTGGGATATGGGCGGTGCGTATTGGGACAAACAGAACAAGATCGCGCAGCGCACGTTCGCGAATAGTCCGCATAAGTTCGTGGATAAGTGGGATACACCGATACTGTGTATCCATGGCGAGAAGGACTACCGGATCTTAGCTAACCAGGCGATGGCGGCGTTTGATGCGGCTAAGATGCGCGGCGTGCCGGCGGAGCTGCTGATCTTCCCGGATGAGAACCACTGGGTGCTCAAACCGCAGAACGGGATACTCTGGCAGAGGACGTTCTTCCACTGGTTGCATCGCTGGATCGGTGGAATTGACGAGTAGGGGTGTGTTTGCGGAATTGCTACAGGCACGGTATTGTCAAGTTCGGGATGGTCGCGAGATGCATACGACAACGGACTAACATTGGCTCAATATCGGCACAACATTCCCTTAACTCTTCCTGTTGTCCGATGAGGTTTCTTAAAAGTGAATAATTGTCGGAGTTTAAGATAAGTATAGCAAATATTGCTATAAAGAAAAAAAATGGCTTAAAAATTTGCATAAGTCATTTTTTTTGTAACTTCGAGGACACCGACATTGCCTGGAGGCAATCCCACCTCGAAGTTACTGCGAGGCAATGCGGAACATTTAGACGTGGGTTTTTGACGAAAAAATCCACTGACGTGGTACTTTGCCCTGTACAGAAACTCACCTTTGTGCGAGCCCAAGTGAGTTACTGCACATTGCAAAATGCAGTAAACTGCATATTTTTTCGTCAAAAAACTTGCAAATGTGCATTTTTTTTTGTAACTTTGTGCCGTTAACGTGTGCCTATGCGTATATGTGGCGCGTGCGTGCACGTATAACTCGCGCATTATCAGCGCGTACTATGCTTATGCATGTGCGTAATGCACGTGTTGGCGGTGTAGTGCCGGTTGGCGTGAATGTTTGTGTAAAATATAAATTGTACGAGATATGAATCGTTTGCAATCATTTGGAATGAAAGTAAAAGAAGTATTAACCGTTTTACCTGTAGCGTTGCTGTTAGGTCTGGGTGTCGTGACGGCGCTCGCGCCGCAGCAGGCGTATGCCGCATCCTCCTCTGTGCCGGAGATGATTCCGTCCATCGGCAAGGGCAATGATTTCTGGCTGACGTATATGTACAACTTTGCGGCTGCGGCTGATGATGACGCTTTGCAGTTGGAGATCGTGGCTATCCCTTCTGCCAGTGGTACGATCAGTATCACTTGTGGGGATGGGACGAAGCTCGTGGAAAACGCTCCTCTAACGGCGGGGAGTGTGTTCGAGTATGTCGTGCCGGACGATAAGCGCGCGAAGGTGTACAACACGACATCTGCAGAAATCAAATCTACAGGTTTGCATGTGGAGTCGTCGGTTAGTATCACTCTATACTTGCGTAACTATTATTCGACAGGTGGTATGTCTGACGATGCCAGCCCGGTAATCGGTACATCGTCTCTCGGTACGGAATATGTTGTGCAGACGTTCTCCCGAGATATGGAGAACACGGAGTTTGCTATAGTGGCCACAGAGAATGGTACTGAGGTAGAAGTGACATTCAGCAATGATATGGCGCTCAAACCCAATAAGACCTCGACTTTTGATGCCGGTCATACGGAGACGTTTACGCTTAACAAAGGTCAAACGTATCAGGTGTTAGGTAAGCGTAAGACGGCAAACTCCTATCTGTCGGGAACGACAGTTAAGTCCAACAAGCCGATTGCTTTGTTTAACGGAGGAGTGAAGGCTTATGTACCAGCTGTGGGTGTGCCGAACGGAGACCATGTAGTAGAGCAGGCTCTTCCTATATCGGCGTGGGGCAAGCGATTCGTAGCAACTCCGATGCATGGTATCCCGAGCGGAGAGTGGGCTATGGTGCAAGAGTATCAAACTCACGTGATCGTTGGCGCAATCTATGATGATACGAAAGTATATGTTAACGGAAGTTTGTTAACAACGCTTGCTGCCGGGCAGACAACTGCGTATTCGGGCACTAAAGTTATCACCTTGAAATATGGCGATAACCCGAAACTAATAGAGACTTCGAATCCCGCGATAGTATATTCTTACATGCCAACTGCACTCACTATCGCAGACGATACGGAAACAGAATACACATACAGTGAGCCATCCAGCGCGTTGCTCGTGGATGTTAACAGAGGTGTGAAAGAGGCGTCGATCTTCTGCTGGGGCGATCCGTTGGATTTGCACTATGCAGATGTGATCGTTCATGCAGACTCGGTATCGGGTATGCGTCTGACGAATGCCAATGGCACGAACGTGGATATCAGCGGACAGTTTAAAACGTTAGGCTCCACATTCGCCGGGTATAGCCATTACTATGCACATGCACGAATCGTTCTGGCTAACGGACTGAACGTGCTATCCAATGCTTCCGGAGCATTTGTGGCGACGCACCATAGCACGGCCGAGAGTGCAACATCCGAGGCCAATGCAACCGTATTCAACCTTGCGCCAATTGCGCCGGAATTGTATGTTGATGACTACAGGGTGAGTCACGGAGAAGTAGCGGACTTCTGTAACCAGCACCCGGGCGTGAAGTTTAAAGCAAAGATTGATTACCCGCACGATAGTATCAAGTGGGATCTGGGCGAAGGAGCAATCACCACCGTGGTGGCTAATTCCGATTCGTACAACAACTCACACATGTACGGCAAGACGATCAGCCAGGGCGATACGACGCATAATATCCGTCTGTATGTATTCCATCACTCGCCTCTCGCCGGTATCAAGGATACGGACTCTATCTGCGTATCGCTGGTTGTACACCCTGTGTATTACGATACGTTGAAGACAAAGGTTGCGGCGAAACATCTTGAATATATCTGGAATAAGAGTTCGAATCCGGCGTTTGGTATAGACGGAAAAGGTGAGATTGCTATTGGCCCTGTTACGATGGGTAAGGACGCTACCAATCCGAATAACAAATGGACCAAAGCCGATAAACCGGAGGTGACATCTATCTTTGATTCGTTGGTATATAAGACCCAGACGTACGGTTGCGACTCGATCTTCTACTTGCAGTTGGAGGTTGTGCCGGACACCATCATGAAAAAGGAAACCGCATCCATCTGCCAAGGCGAGCCGTTCACATGGACGGGGCATCATAATGCTTGGAATCATTTGACGCAAAACGGCACGCCAATCACGGAGATCAACACCGCGACGGCAGGTACGTTCGAGATTCGCGATACGATGCAGTCGCTCGTGTTCCCGTATCCGGATTCGATTCATATACTGACACTTACCGTTCTTGACAAGCCGACACTCACCGGCTTCCCGACGACGAAGATCGAGCGCTGCGCCGAGGATGAATCGCCGTTCACGATTAGCTACGGTTCAGAAAACGCGGCGCAGATCGAGTACTGGCTGCGCCATGGTACGGATCCCGATATCCGCCACGTGACGGAGGCTGTGGGCAGTTCGTTTAGCATCACAACGCCGGAAGATATTGAGCCGGGCGACTATGTGCTGTATGCCAAGACGCTGTCGGCAAGTTGCCATAGCGTTACGTATCAGGTCGATGTGACGATTCACAAGCGCCCGACACTCAAGTCGCTGAGCATGAAGGAGGGGAATACAGCCAAGTGCTATCCGGCTGATGAGTTCGTTGTGGAGTATGACCACACGAACAATCCGACGGAGATCTGGTACAAGGTGACGGAAGGCGAGAACCCGATCAAGGATTGGACGAAAGAAACTGTGGTAAGCGGTAAGACGTTCACTATCAACACCGCAACACCGAGCCACTGGGCTGATGGCAAGACCTACACCGTGGAGGCATACGTCAAGACCAATGCGGAGAACGGCAGTTGCGAGAGCGAACATAAGACAACAACCTTCCAGATCCTCAAGCAGCCGACAATCACCAACGTGTCAATCACCAACCAGTGTGACGATGAGACGAAGACCGTGTTGAAGTTCACTACTGCGGACGCTACGAAGTATCGCTTCAAGTTTGACAGCAATGCTTGGTCGGACTATGTGACGGGAATAACCGATGGCGATCATATTGTTAGTAACTTGTATATCGGCTCGTTGAGTCATGGCTCGCACACCATTACGATGCAGGCTGCATCCGAAGCCTGCCTGAGTGAGGAGACTGCTCCGTTCTCGTTCACCATCTACGAGATGCCGACGGCAGCCATCACCACCACCTCGGATGCGCTGAACAAGTGCATCAAGGACGTGACGGGGAATGAGACGATCTCGTACACCTATTCAAGTGTCACCACGCAGATCAAGTGGCAGCTCGATCGTCCGGGTACGCGCTCCACTATCGGCTGGAACACCCTGGAGGTCGGTAAGCCGCTGACAATCACGCCGGCGCAACTCGACACGGCAGGACATTACGTACTGACCATCACCGCGCATTCGGCGAACTGCGACTCGACGGGACTTAAGAAGGGCACCTTGGAGTTCGATCTGTATGACACCGCGCATATCGACCTCAAGGACATCAAGAATGTATGCAAAGGTGTAGCCATCAACGCAACATACACCACCACCGATCATCCGACCACCAAGTACACCTATCAGATTGATACAGAGGGCGGTGAGACGAAGATAGGCCCGACCGCTGTAGAAACGATAGACGGCAAGATCCCGTCAACCGGCACAAAAGATTTGGCTGCCGGTATGTATGTGCTGCGTGTATGGGCATCGAACGGCCACAACTGTGCCGCATCGGAGGTACGCAAGACCTTCGAGATTTATCCTATACCGGTAATCTCTTCACTCACGGGAGTGGCGAACCTCTGCCAAGAGGAGGGCGGCAACCTTGAGATAACCGTTGACGGTACGAACGTTCAGAATGTTAACTACGAGCTCAAGCGCAATGACGCGTCGTGGGTAACGGAGGAGAAAGTAGCGCTTACCGGCGGCAAGTTTACCTTGAGGACAGACACCTTGTCGGCAGGTGACTACAAGCTGACGGCTATGCCGATCTCCGACCATGGCTGTGAGGGCGCATGGTTCACTCCGGAAGTAGCGTTCACCGTCTATCCGAAACCGGAGGTCAAACTGACGAAGAAGGATTACACCTTCTGCGAGGGCTCGAAGACAACACTTGATGTGGCTTATACCCAAAAGAATGTCAGCAGAATAGACTGGTTCCTCAAACTCAAGAGTGGCGGTGATGTGATCAAGAACGGTAATATTACTTCGTTCAGCGGCACGTTCACCATCGATGGCGTGAATACCTTGGAGGCAGGTAACTATATCGTCTATGCTTCGGCTATCAATGACCACAGCGGAGTCATCTGCCATAGCAAGAACGACACCATCAACGTCAAGGTGAACAAGACACCGACGGAGACAAGCATCGTGCTTATAGACAATGCGTGCTTCGTGGCAACCGGTACAACAACGGTGAAGTACAATCACAAAGATGCTGAGCAGTTCCGCTACAAGCTGGATGATGCCGAGTGGACAGATAACTGGGCGGATGTAACAGCAAGCAAGGAGTTCGAACTGAACATCGGCGGCTTGACAGTTGGTACGCACAAGTTGTATCTCCAGACGAAGCGAGGCACATGCTTGGGCGAGCCGACAGGCGCTACGGAGTTCACAATCTATGCCAACCCGACACTCACGCTCACGCCCGCCTCGGGAATCTGGCCTGTGGACAATATTGATGTAAGTTATACCGGCACAGGGCTGACTGGCGGCACGTATAGTTACAAGCTCACCGGCGGCGATATACCTTCCGGTACTCCGCGTACGGGTAGTGGCAGCAGTGCTAATGAAGGAACGATATCGGTCAACACAAGCGGACTGAAACCGGAGACATACAATTTGGAAGTAACAGCTACGTCGGCTGATGGCTGCGAGGTGAAAGCAACGACTAAGATAGATATCTTCTATCCGACGGATGTGGAGATCGACGTGCCGATCGTACCGGTGGACAGCTGCGAGGGCACAACGGAGCCGATCAACGTATATATACACACCAAGTATGCGGACAAGTACTCGTATGAGGTAGTGCTCAAGGGCACAACCGAGCACCCTGTGGACAACTACTCCGGCTCGGAGACTTACACCAACACCGAGGATACGCCTGTTGACAAGACCATCAGCCTGGATATCCACAACTGGGCTGCAGGTACTTATACTGTGAAGGTTACGGCAGAGAATACGACTATCGGTGCCAAGAAGTCCGAGACCGTGGACTTCATCATCTATCCGAAGCCTATACTGACCTTCACGCAGCCTGACCAAGTCTGCGAGGGCAAAACGACAAAGGTAACCATCCAATACTCGACAACGGTAGCGGTTAATACTGTTGCGTTCCGCGTGGAGAAAGACGGCGTAGCGTTCCCGTCCGCAACATGGACAACAGCCACCGGATCAATCACGCTGAACACCTCCGACTGGGCGAAGGGTACGTACAAGATCTACGGTACACCGACTTCCAAGTATGGTTGCGAGGGTGCAGAATCCGAACCGGCAGTACTCGTGGTGAACAGCCAGCCGACGGCAAAGATCGAGACGATGCCGGAGAACATCTGTGCGGGTGAGGGATTCCTGAATGTTGAGTTCACCGCCTCCACAGACGCGCACGCGTACGCGTTCCGTATATTAAAGTCCGATGACAGCCCTGTATCCGGTTACGCCGGCAGCGGTACGATCACCACTCCGGGCAGCGGCACGTATGCAGTGGCTGTAGATAAGCTGCCTGTCGGTAGCTATAAGATGGAGCTGATGACTACGACCGACAAAGGTTGCGAAAGCAAGCCGGACACCAAGGCGTTCAGCGTACGTGACACGTTCCTCAACGTGACGAAAGCGACGACCTGCGAGAGTAAGGCCTACACATGGAAGTATGGTGGTCACAGTGAGGATATCAAAGTTTCCGACCAATTCCTCAAAACAAAAGAAAAGGCCGATACGGTTGTTGAAAGGAACTTCCCGACAGCCTTTGGCTGCGACTCCATCTACCGCCTCATCCTGACGGTGGAGAAGGAGTATGTCTTCGAGACCAAGGCAACGATCTGCTACGGCGAGAAGTACAACTGGACAGTAACGGACATGTGCGGTAACGAGGTAGAGCTGATGCGTGGATTGACGGCTACAACCAAACAGGTAGAGACGCTGAACTGCGACGATCGTTTGTGTCCGCCGGTATATATCCTCGACCTGAAAGTACGTGAGGAGTACGCTGCGGCTACCGAATACTACACCCTGAGCGAGAATGAGACCCTCACATGGCGTGGGCAGTCCATCACCGAGGCGGGTACGTATGAGGATCGCAAATCACAGGAAACAGGTCCGGCCAGCGGCTGCGACTCCGTATGGCGCATCATCGTCGATAAGCCGAAAGTGGAGCGGAAGGTTTCCAACCAAGACGTATGCTACGGCGAGACGGTATATTTCAACAAGAAGCAGTTCACCAACTTGCCTGTTGGTCAGTCTGTGCTGTTCGATACCTTGCGTACCACGACCGGTTACGACTCCGTATATCTGCGTCTGAACCTGACGGTAGGCGAGCGTTACTACGACTCCGTGAGCGTATCCGCTTGCGATCACTATGTATGGCCTGTGAACGGCAATACGTACGCGCACTCGGGTATCTACCGCGAGGAACTGGCTACCGTGGACGGTTGCGACAGTATCTTCGTGCTGAACTTGACGGTGAACAAGGGCTATGAGTTCTACGAGACCTACGATATCACAGAGGATCAGTTGCCATTCACGGTACATGACTACACCTATACGGAAGGTGGCAACTACGACCGTGCATTTACTGCCAAGGGCGGTTGCGACAGTATCTATCATCTCCAGATCATCGTTCACGAGACGCTCTATCCGACCGATACGGTGCATGGCAAGGCTTGTACGAACGAGCTGCCGTACCTGTGGCGTGGCAATGAGTACAACCACACCGGTATCTACAGCGTAACAACACATACGCCGGACGAGACGCACGTGCTGCTGCTGACGGTCAACGACGCCTACAGCGATACGACCTACGTACACGCTTGCAGCAGTTACACGTGGCCGGTGAACGGTAAGACTTACACCGAATCGAAGGTTGTTACGGTTAATGATAAGAAGACCACACTTGGCTGCGACAGTACGGTAGTACTGAAGCTCACCGTAGGTAAGCCGACCACCGCTACGGTTGGCGTCAATGCTTGCCAGTACGAGATGACTACGGTGGGCAACCGCACATTCGTGCCGACAGGTCTGACCTATCCGGACTTTACGCGCACCTTGCGTAACAGCTCCGGCTGCGACTCTACGGTGACCTATAAGGTGACGGTTATACCGCGTATCTATAAGCCGGAAACGACATATGGCGACTACTGCGAGGGTGAACCCTATACATGGCGTGGTCACACCTACACCAAGGCGGGCACGTACTACGACTCCGTGCCGGATGCTAACGGCTGCACCAAGGATGTCTATACGCTGATACTCTCCGCCAAACCGAGTTACTGGATTGACGAGGATGTAGAAGTGTCACCGAAAGCCCTGCCGTATGCATGGACAGGACATATCGATCATACGACGCTTGCTGATACACTGCTCAACACCGATGGCGACTACTACGATTACCTCACATCGGTAATCAGCGGTTGTGACAGTATCCACCACATCCACTTCCATGTGGACTGGGTAACACGTGATACGGTTAAGCGTCAAGGCTGCGAGAGTTACACTTGGAAAGTGGAAGATCGGACGTACACGTTTACCGAGTCCGGTCTGTACTCTGACACCGTATTCATCGATCTCGAACATACGGAGTACAGTAAGATCCACTTCTGCGACGTAACGATCAACCATCCTGTTGAGTATGTTGAGCCTGACTACTCGATCTGCCAGAGCGAGACCTTCACGTGGCACAATCAGTCCTACGAGGCTAACCACTTCGAGCCGGGTGACTATCCGTTGATGGCGAAGGTTGATTGCGACACGATATACAAGACCACTCTGCATGTAAAGCAGACCTACTACGTCAACGAGACGATTAATGTCTGCGCTACGGAGCTGCCTATCGAGTGGCATGGTCAGTTGCTCACGAAGGACGATATATCCGGCGGTAAGATCAAGGCTACGGATTCCCGTCCCGCACCGAACGGCTGCGACACAATCTATAGCGTCACGATGACGGTTAAGTCTGTAACCGCACCGCAAACTTCGACTGCAGCAATCTGTCTGGACAAGACCTATCAGTGGAAGAAAGACGGCAAACTGCTGATGACGATCCCGGGTAAGGTGGCAGGTACGCATACGTACTACTACTGGTACACCGTGCCGGGTGAGTGCGACTCGACCTATCTGCGACTTGACTTGACAGTCAACGATCCGGCTACGCCGACGCCTATCAATGTGGCTATATGCTACGGCGAGAAGTTCAACTGGGTCGTTCCCGGTTGCAAGTCCGGCGATCCTGACATTACCATAATGAAGGGCTTGACCGAATCGACGCATCAGTTCTATACACTCCCCTGCGAAGGCGACGGCTGCAGCCCGACGTACGAGCTCAACCTCACCGTCTATCCGGAGTACGCGCATGTGGATGATCCTGTTCACCTGTGCGCCGGCGAGACCCTCAAGTGGCGTGGGCGGACCATCACCAAGGCGGGTACATACGAGGATCGCGTATCCAAACCGGAAGACGATCCGAATACCCACGGCTGCGACTCCATCTACCGGATCACGGTTACGAAACGTGAACCGGAGCAGAAGAGCAGCTCGATGACCGTTTGCTACGGCAAGGATGTGGTCTTCAACGAACATACATACACCGATCTGGAAGTAGGCGACTATAAACTCAAGGATACGATCCCGTCCGTTGTTGACGGTTGCGATAGCCTGTATCTCACACTCAACCTCACGGTTGAGCCGTACAGCTATGATTCGGCTGTAGCAACGGCGTGCGACTCCTACGTCTGGTCGATTGCTGACGGCGGTGATGGCCGCACCTGCACCGAGTCGGGTATCTACCGCATCGAGAATAAGACAGCCAGCGGCTGCGGCTCCGTATCCGTACTGAACCTCACGATCAACAAGAGCTACAGCATCCACGAGGCTTACGACAAGCTCAGCACCGAGATGCCGTTCACGGTACATGGTTATGAATTCACGGCGGCAGGCAGTCATGACTGCGAGTTCAAGACAGTTGGTGGTTGCGACAGTATCTATCACGTCACGCTGACCGTTCATGAAGTACCGCTGCCGGTAGAAACGACGAATGACGCTATGTGCGAGGGTGAGGTGTATATGTGGGGCGACCAGGAGTGCACCGAGAGTGGTACGTACCACTATACGGTACTCGACGGAACAAAGGAGGTTGCCATCAAGGTACTGAACCTGACCGTGAACGAGAAGTATAGCAAGACGGTCACTGTTAAGCGCTGTGGCGAAACAAGCTACAAGTGGGATGCGGACGGCAAGACGTATCATGAGTCCGGCAAATACAAATGGAAAGGAACGTCGATCGCCGGCTGCGACAGCATTGTGACTCTTGATCTCACGCTCGGTCAGCCCAACACCGGCGAAGAGACTGTGACTGTTTGCCAGAACGAACAGGTGACGATCGGTAACCACTCGTTCGTGGCAACGGAGAACACCTCGTTCACCGAGACGCTGACGAACGCTTCGGAGTGCGACTCCGTGGTAACCTACCATGTGATCGTCACGAAGCCTACGTTCACTGCTGTGGATAAACCTGATGACTACTGCGAGGGTACGGACTACACATGGCACGGCAAGACTTATAAGACTTCCGGCACGTATTTCGATACGACCTTCGTTGACGGCTGTGCTACCGAGATCCATACACTCGAGTTAGTTGGTCATCCGCACTACTACTTCGAAGAAGGAGAAGTCGAGGTGTGGGAGAAAGCCCTGCCATTCATCTGGAAAGGGCATATGGAAGATACGTTGCTCCGCACCAACGGTGACTACTACGACCGTCAGAAGACAGCTATCTACGGTTGCGACAGTATCTACCACATCCACTTCCATGTGAACTTCGTAACACGCGATACGGTTTATCCGGAGAGTTGCGATAGTTACACGTGGGAGAAGATTGACGGCGGTAACGGCAAGACCTACACCGAGTCCGGTCTGTACTCTGACACCGTATTCGTCGATCTCGAACATACGGACTACGAGAAGATCCACTTCTGCGATGTGACGATCTACCCGAGCTACAATGTGGATAGTACGCTCATCAAGCATCTCTGCCAGAATGAAACCTTCACGTGGTTCGGTCAGACATTCAAACTCGCCGACGCAGAGCAACTGGATGATCATACATACAGGAAAACGGCCGACAAAGCGGTGACCACGGTTCAGGGCTGCGACTCACTCTATGCTAAACTGACTCTCTACTGGCACCTGCCGAGCAGCACGACGGTTGAGGGTAAGACAAGCGTCTGCGACTCGTATAACTGGGACGGTCTGATCATCACTCAGTCCGGTACATATACCAAGTCCTATGACAACTACGGCTTACTCGGCTGCGCCGACTCCGTTGTAACTCGTACCTTCGAGGTATTTAGCAGCGAGACTGTGGAGACGACCGTTGAGGCGTGCGAGCACTATGTATGGCGTGGTACGGACTACAAGACGAGCGGCGACTACGAGGATTATGTGGATCAAGGCGGTATGTGCACCCAGAAACAGATCCTGCACCTGACCATCCTGAAGCCGGGAATAGCGGATATCAATGTCACGGCTTGCGACAGTTATACCTGGTCAGAGGCTGAGGGCGGTGATGGTAAGACCTATACCACCGGTGGTACCAAGACCCTCAAACTTGAGGGTGGGGCAACTAACGGCTGCGACTCGATCCGTAACTTGCACCTGACGCTTAACAAGACCCAGACGGTAACCCTGCCGCGCGTAACGGCTTGCGATAGCTATACGTGGGAGTTCGCTGAAGGTGGCGATGGCGTGACCTACACCGAAAGCACGGTGGCTGAGAAGCGCACCGCATCGCTCGTCAGTGGCTGCGATAGCATAACCCGTCTGCCGATCACGATCAATAAGTCTGCGGTGACCAACGTGCCGGCGATCACGGCTTGCTACGAGTACCACGATGTCAAGAACGACATCCATATCACGACCGAAGGCTATCAGGCGATCACACGCCAATATAAGACAGCTGCCGACTGCGATAGTACGGTTAACTTCTACATCACCGTCAATATGCCGACGCTCATCGAGCACACCGTGACAGCTTGCCAGAGCTACGAGTGGAAGGGTGAGGCCTACGGTCCGGGCTACTACGATATCGTAACGAAGTACACCCCGGATGAGGGTTACGGCTGCGACAGCGTAGTGACGATGCACCTGACCGTCAACCCGACGATGACTACCAACAGCACAGTGATCGTCAAAGGCACATCGTACTACTGGGCTGAGGCCGATGAGACGCTGACTACCGCCGGTATCCATGAGCATACATTCGCATCGGAAGTTACCGGTTGCGACAGTATCGTTCGTCTCAACCTGATACTCAATGATCCGGATAGTCCGGAGGAGACGCAGATCATCTGCCGTCCGGATGCACCGTACGTATGGCAGCCGTTTGCGGAAGCACCGTACGTCAAGGATGCACAGGTATTCAGCGAATCCGGCGATTATACCGAGCAGATGCATATCGACGACGGTATCCGTGAGCCGTTTGACTCCATCCGTACGTTGCACCTGACAATCCAGGAGCAGCCACATACATCGGCTACCGTGGAGGAGTGCGGTTCGTACGCTTGGGATAAGGACGGACAGGTTCATACCACCAGCGGTACGTACCTGCACGATGGTAACGACGGTATATGCGACTACACCGATACCCTCTACCTGACTATCCATCCGAAGCCCGAACCGACGGAGATTAACGTCACGGCTTGCGACCTGTTCACCGTCAACGGTGAGACGTTCCGCCAGACCGGACGCTACGAGCGCCACTGGTCAACGGCATTCGGATGCGACTCGACGGTATTCTATAACATCAAGATCAACGAGCGCCAGACGAAGACTGTCACCGTCAATGCTTGCGACAGCTACACATGGGAATATGCTGAGGGCGAGAGTGAGACCTTCACCAAGTCCGGCAGTTACACCAAGGTATTCTCCGATGTCAACGGCTGTGACAGCGTGGTAACGCTCGTGCTCAGCATCCACCATCCGTACAACGTCGTTATCGAGGCTTGCGGACACTATCTGGACAACTACGGCACGATGGAGTACGTCTGGAGCCTGCCTGAGGGCGACCGCACGTACAACGCTGCCGGTACTGATCAGTGGTCGGGCAAGTCTATCCATGGTTGCGACAGTATTGTCACTCTGCACCTGTCGATGCCTGTCACCGGTGCGTCGGAAAACATCACGGCTTGCGACGAGTATCTGTGGCACGGACGTCTGCTCAACACCACGGGCTTCTATACCGACACGATCACTTCGCTCGTCACGGGCTGCGACAGCGTGGCAAGTCTCATCCTCACGATGGACGATCATAAGACCGGTTCGGAGACTGTTGTTGAACCGACATCGTCATACTCATGGTGGGGCGAGACCTACTACGAGTCCGGCGACTACGAGCACCGCTTCACGATGGACGACGGCAGCTGCGACAGTATAGCTACTCTGCACCTGACGATTGAAGAGCCGCTGCCAATCTCCAACGAGATCAGCGCTACGGCTTGTGATGCATACACATGGGATCGTGAGACGTTCTACACCTCGGGCGTTTACGTACGTAACTTCCCGACGCTTGACGGACGTGACTCGATCGTCAAACTCACGCTGACCATCAACCACGACACCACCGTTTACGTCACCGACAAACTCTGTGGCCCGTACATCTGGCACCTGCCCGGTGGCGACCGCACGATCACCGAGACCGGCGAGTACACCGAGGTGCTGCAGCGTACTACATCGGGGTGCGACAGTGTGGTAACGCTCACGCTCACGCTCTGCGAGAGCTTCGAGACGACGTTCACCGCTGAGGGACGCGATGTCTATACTTGGGACGGCAGGACGTACACCGAGTCCGGCGATTACGTATGGCGGTACCACACCAAGCAAGGCTGCGACAGTACCGTCACCATGCAACTGACGATCATCAAGACGCAGGACACCGAGGACGAGGTTACGGCATGTACACGTTACATGTGGGCGGATAGCATCTTCACCGAGAGTACGATCCACTCGCACGTCTTCCCGGCATCTACGGGTGGCGACAGTATAGTCAAGATGACGATCATCATCCACCAGCCTGTCTTCACCGACCGCTACGATACCGTCAAGGTTTGCGATCCGGCTGATCCTGGGTACTCCGACACCTACACCCTGCCGTGGGGCGAGCAGGTAAGCCACACCGGTATCTACCGCGATACGCTGACTTCAGCGCTTTCGAACTGCGATAGTATCGTACGCTTCCACCTGCAGTGGTGCGACGAGCCGCTGTGCATCGACACCGTTCATGTCACGGCTTCCGACTGCGAGCAGTACGAATGGGACAAGACCGGTCTGACCTACAGCACCACCGGTACTTACGACTACCACGAGCGTGCCGACGACGGTTGCGAACATGTATCGCTGTTGCATCTCACGATCCTGCCTAAGGCATACACCACGATCGACACCACGGCTTGCGAGAGCCTGTACTGGGCGCCGACCGGTGAGACCTTCACCGAGTCAGGAACGCATCGCTACGTACATGCCGGTGAGGCAGGTAACGGCTGCGACAGCACGACGATCCTGCACGTAGTCATCGGTCACGAAGGCGAGGGCGAGATTGAGATCAACTCGTGCGAGGCATACACCATCAACGGACAGACGTACACCGAGTCGGGTACTTACGTTCAGGATTGGCTGACCACCACCACGGGTTGTGACTCGACGCTGACCATCCACCTCACGCTCAGTCCGACCAAGGACACCACAGTGAGCGGACGCGCTTGCGAGGATACCGTTTGGAACAACGTCACCTACACCGAGTCGGGTTTCTGGCCGCAAGTCCTCCAGACCGCGGCAGGCTGCGACAGCGTGGTAACGCTCAACCTCATCGTTTACGATGCCAAGGATGTCTATACCGACTCTACGGCATGCGATACGCTCTTCTGGGGCTTGAACGAGCCGGGCGTGAAGGTCGATACCCTCACCACGGAGGGCGAGCACATCAAGACCTTCCATTCGGCTATTGGTTGCGACTCGATCGTACACCTCAATCTGAAGCTCAACCATACGATTTACGTCACAATACCCGAGATACAGCAGGCTTGCGACTCCTTCGTATGGAACGACACGGTTTACTACAAGTCCGGCACGTACAACGACACGGTGCCGTCATACATCACAGGCTGTGATAGTATAACCACGATGACGATCCAGATTGACACGACCCTCCGCGTCGAGATCCATGATACCGTACCGCCGCCATTCTATGTATGGCCGAAGCATAAGAACGATACGATCTGGGAGAGCGGTGACTATTATGATACCATACCGTCCTTCATCACCGGTTGCGACAGTATCACTACCTTGCACCTGGTAATGACCGACAGTATCATCCTCGATCCGCAGGAGCCGGTACGTGTTGACACCTTCGGCTATTGCCCGGGTGACACGGTAGATCTGATCTACAACCTCTTGAAGGGTCATCCGACGAAGTACATCCTGATCTTCGATACCGTAGCTCCGCGCGTTCCGGATTATACACGTGACTTCAAGTCCGTGCTTGATACCACAGACCTCGAGAACCACGGTCTGGACAGCTTGTTCACCGTCGTCGTTCCTGAGTACTGTGCCCCGGGTGTATATTGCGCACACCTGCAGTTGTTCGATGACTTCTCCAGCAGCGAGGTTTATGACTTCTGCATCCGTGTCAACTACAAGGACGCTATCGTCTCGATGTGGACGGATGTGGTGGCTATCAACAACAACGAGGGTAAGTTCTTCGGCTACCAGTGGTACAAGGATGACGAGCTCATACCGGGCGCAACCAAGCAGTACTACTCCGATGGCGAGGATCTCAACGCTTGCTACCGTGCACGCGTTCAGCTGGCTGACAGCTCGTGGATCTTCACCTGCGAGGAGTGCTTCGACCTGCGTACTGATTCGCTCGAACTCATCGCATACCCGACGCCGGCTCCTGTCGGACAGCCTGTCACCATCAAGGCGATGGGTATCCTGTTGGAGAAACTCGCCGGCTCGCGTATCACCATCACCAAGGAGCAAGGTCTGACCGTCAAGGAGTTCACGCTCCCCGAAGGCGAACGCAGCGTGGATGTCGAACTCTCCGCCGGTCTGTACATCGCTACGCTCATCACCGGTGAAGCCGATGACCGAGGACCGCGTACCGCGAACGTCAAGTTCATAGTCTTCTAAGCTTGCAGCGGAGAGAAGACACCACTCCCTCCGCCTGCAAACTCAAGATTGCACTACAATAGCCGATTTTTAAGGTCAATCTTAAAAATAGTATACTATGGGACACCGAAACAGCACGTTTCGGTGTCCCTGTCTTAAAAATCGTACTACTTTTCACAATCCCTGCTATTGCAAATATCAAAAAATTGTCGTACCTTTGCAGCGTAAATTGAATAACTACGCACATATATCAACAAAACAATACAAATGAAACAGTTTTTTACTAAGTTTATGATGGCAGCCGTACTCGTGATGAGTACGCTGTCAGTGTATGCACAACAGTTGCCCGACCCTGGTTTTGAAGACTGGTCGGGTGCAAAGTTCGACGGCAAGGAGCAACCTGCTTCATGGCACGGCTCGAACGTCGAGCAAAATTTAGGTATGCTCGGCACTTACCGCTTCAACTTCATTACTCGTGAAACTGGCCGAAGCGGATCTGCTATTAAGATCGCCAATACATTTTGTGGAGTGGGCAGTACGGGACAAACATCACCCGGATATTTTACACTTGGTACCCCCTGGCAATATGTGGCAGGTATAACCGAAATTGATAAAGCTACCGGTGGTACGGATGGTGGTATCAATTTTGCTTATCGCCCGGACTCAATGTACGTATGGATCAAACGTACTGGGAATCAAACATCAATAGAGAATTATAGTATCCTTTTCTATTCATGGAAAGGAACTTCTCAAGGGACAACCTATCATGCAAACAAAGCTGATGCGTGTACCAAAACAGACAAGACGCATAGTGATGAGGAATCTGATATCCGTCAAGCGCTGGACGCCAACTCTTGTGGTACGGTAACGCAAGCTACGCAGGTAGCGGAAGGTTTCTTTTTTGAAATGAAAGCGTACAGTAGTTGGACGCAGATTAAAGTGCCTATCTACTACTTAAACGACCAGGTACCGGCGAAGTGTAACGTCATCATCGCAGCATCGGGCTATCCTAACTTCCGTGCGAGCGGTAATATCAATGAGGGTAATGCCATTATCGCCGATGATATTGAGTTGATTTACTCCTCGAAGATTGACCAGCTATATATCGATGACATGGAGTGGGGTGGTTTTGATCCGAACTCCAGCGAAGAGCAAGTGTATTCCGTGGGATCCGGTGTGACGACAATGCCTGATGTGTACGGCAAGCGTGGTGCCGGCAAAATCACGAATATGGCAAAAACAACGGTTTCCTTCCCCGGCCGTAAACTGACTGACAGCGAGTTCCAGATTACCCAGAAGGGAGCAGTGGACGGCGCACCGATGATCATCAAATCGACATCTGCCGACGGTAAATCCAGCCGCACCTACAAGATCAAGATGGTGCAGGCGGCATCGACGAACGCCAAACTCAAATCGATCCTCGTCAACGGCGAACCGATTGATAACTACAATCCTGACAAGACGACCTACAATGTGGCACTGCCCTACGGCACAACAGCAGCACCGGTGGTGGAGGGCGTCAAGGCGGAGACCAAGCAGACCGTCAGCGTCACCCAAGCTACCTCGCCGACAGGTACGGCTACGATTACCGTGACGGCTGCAGACGGCGAGACAACAAAGAAATATACCCTTAACTTCTCTATAGCACAACTCGCCGACAATACCCTCAAGGGTATCAAGGTCAACGGCGAGGAGATAGCAGGTTTCAGTCCTACTCTTACCTCCTACCGTGTTGATCTGCCGCTCGGTACCACGACGGTGCCTCCCGTAGAGGCTATCTCTGCGTATCCCAAAGGTGCACAGACCATCACCTACAAAGCCCCGAGCAATGTCGATGGCGGCACGTACACCATCAGCGTCACCACGCCGGGTAACAGCACGGCGATGGTCTATCGTCTGAACTTCAGGATTACAGCGTCCACCAACAGCAAGCTCAAAGACCTGAAGATGGGCGACTACATCACCAACTTCTCTCCGGATCGCACAACATACTACGTCACTTTCCCCAAGGGCACAACCAAGCAACCCGAGGTGACTTATACGAAGGGCGATGCCTATCAGACGGTGGAGATCACGTATGGCGGTGTGGACGGCACGACAATCGTTACCGTGACCGCAGCCAGCGGCGACCAGACGTTCTACAAGATCATCTGCGAGACTGAGAAGTCCACGGAGTCCCGCCTGAGCATGATCTACCTGGACGGTCAGCCCTTAGCCGGCTTCGATCCCGACCAGACGGAGTACACCTACCAACTCGCACCGGGTACGGTAGCCCTGCCTACCATTACCTATGACAAGAAGGACGACACCCAGGAGGTGACCGTCACCTCCGGCGGACTGAACGGTACGACACGTATCTCTGTCAAGGCCGGTAGTGGCAAGACCACGGTGTATAAGATCACTTTCGCGCTGGAGCTGGCTACGAACACTACGCTCGACGCTATCTACTTGGACGGTCAGCTGCTTGATGGCTTCGATCCGACCGTTCTCTATTACTATATCACCCTGCCCAAGACGGCAACCCAACTGCCGGAGATCACTTATGACAAGCATGAGGCTTCGCAGGTGGTTATCTCGAACAACAACAAGAACCTCAACGGAAAGACCACCCTCACCGTACGTGCGCAGTCCGGTGCATCGCAGGTTTATACGCTGCAGTTCCATATCGACAAGGATACGATCAATCACCTCACGATGATCTATCTTGACAACGAACCGCTGCAGGGCTTCCATAAGGATTCGCTCAGCTATATCGACTCGCTGCCCGTAGGCGTGAGCAAGATCCCCGCTATCACCTACGATCTCGCTGCTACGAGTGCTACAGCACGTGTGCTCACCCAGGGTAACAAACGCGTCATCCGCGTCACTGCCGAGGACGGCTCGATACGTGAGTATAGCATCACCTTCGTCATCCGTAAGTCCGAGTCTGCGTTCCCGAAGATGATCAATGTAGGCGGCGAACCGCTTGCGAACTTCGACCCACGCGAACTCGAATATACGTATATGTTCGACGGCGACGTAGCTCCGGAGATCACCGTGGAGAAGAACGGCAACCAGCAGGTGACTATCCTCTCGCCCGTACGTGACGGCGACGCTACGGTCATCGTGGCTCCCGAAGGCGGTGGCGACGGTAATACATATACCATCCACCTGCGTCTGATCCCGAAGACTGCCGTACAACTTGCCGGTATCCAGCTCGATGGCACGCCGATGGCTGACTTCAACGCCGCTATGCTGGATTATACGATTACTTATTCCACCGATATGCCGTACGCTACCTGCACCTTGCTGGATGCAGACAAGCAGAGCGTACGCACCTACCGCGAGCGCAACATCGTGCGCTTCGTGGTTACCAACAGCGAGGTGGCTGACTTGATGGCTACCTACACGCTGACCTTCGAGCAGCAGCTCTCCGATGATGCTACGCTCAAGGCTATCAAACTCGACGGCGAGACCATCAAGGACTTCCGTGCTGACTCGCTCAACTACGCCATCACACTGCCTGCCGGTAGCCCGCTGCCCGAGATCACCTACGAGCCCGCGAACGACGGACAGAACATCGTCTTCGGTCAGACCGGTGACAAGCAGTTCGCTATCACCGTACGCTCCGAGGATGGCGATTATGAACTGGTCTATACCGTCTCGTTCACGATCGAGGTGTTCACCTCTGCCGAGCTGGAGAGCGTGACTGTTGGTGGCGAACCGCTCGTGCTCGAGCCGGGTAAGGATACCTACGATAACCTGCCTGTTGACGAGGGTGCCGAGTTGCCTACGCCGGAGATTGTTGCCGGTGGAGGACAGTCGATCCTGATCGTTAACACTTCCGCTACGCAGCAGCAGATCATCGTTGAGGCGGAGAATGGTGAGACCAAGACCTACACGCTCAACTACACACCGATCCTCTCATCGGATGCACAACTCGAGGATATCTTGCTCGACGGCGTGTCGATGGACGGCTTTAATAAGGAAACGTACGCGTACACCCATGAACTCGCATGGCGCACAC